>Ga0209777_10000240_pt1 | contig 96448 bp, 83 predicted proteins | sample FrelakmetHBP12HB_FD_187147 | JGI IMG/M metagenome (GOLD analysis project Ga0209777, IMG submission 187147) | Freshwater lake sediment microbial communities from the University of Notre Dame, USA, for methane emissions studies -HBP12 HB (SPAdes)... | ecosystem: Environmental > Aquatic >...
CGTCCGACTCGATCACCACGATGGGCCCCGGCAGGCGGCGCGGGGTGCCGTCTGGCGTGCCGTCCAGGTTGAAGGAGGTGTAAGAATCGGATAGATCTCTCAGCCAGGTGGCAGCCAGGTTGGCCGCTTTCACCGGCAGGGACAGGCGGTAATGGTTCCAGTCCACGCAGGTCAGCGAACCGGTCACTTCACCGAGCGGGGTGATGATCTTCGTCGGCTGGCTCTCACCGTGTTTCAAAACCGACAGGTCTGAGGTCAGCGCGTAGTTCAGGAACTGGCGCACTTCCCCGCCAATCAAATCATAAACGCCGGTGTCGGCCTTATCATCCAGGTAATAGAAATGGGGGTAGCCGTGGGAGGTTGGTGCGAAGTCAACCCCCGATGTTTTTGCAAGTTCGCGGACCCGCAGGCGGGCCTCATTCAGGATCTTGAAGTCCACCTTGGCCCGGCGTGGGGTTTTGCCCCTGGGGGCAGGGACGCTATGCGGCGTAGCGGCCAGCAGGACATCTGCGAGGATGTCAGCCAATTGTTTCGACTTCTCTTCGTCGAAGCCGCGCTGAGTGATCCAGGGCGTGCCCAGGCGGATGCCGGATGGGTCGAGGGCGTTCAAATCGCCGGGAATGGTATTGCGGTTGACGACGATCCCAACCACATCCAGAATGCGGGCGGCGTAGTCGCCGGTAAGGGAAGTGCCATCCGGGCCTTTGATCCTGGAAACGTCAACGTTAAGCATATGACTGTTCGTCCCGCCAAAGGGGATACGGAAGCCGCGTTCCTTCAAGCGCTCTGACATTGCCAAGGCATTCTTAATGGTCTGCTTCTGGAGCTTCTCGAACTCTTTTGTGCGGGCCAATTTGAAGGTCAGAGCCAGAGCCGCAAAAATGTGGACGTGAGGCCCGCCCTGTTCGCCTGGGAAAATAGCCCGGTCGATCTTCTTGGACAACTCCGGGTCGGTGGTCAGGATGATGGCGCCGCGCGGCCCATCCAGGGTCTTGTGGGTGGTCGAGGTGATGACGTGGGCATATCCCACCGGCGAGGAGACCACGCCAGCCGCCACCAGCCCGCCAATGTGGGAGATGTCGGCAAGCAGATAAGCTCCGGCCGCGTCCGCGATCTGGCGAAACTTTTTCCAGTCCGGGATCCAGGGGTAGGAGGAGTAGCCGCAGATGATCAATTTCGGCATATGTTCCTTGGCGAGAGCCATCACGTCGTCGTAGTTGATCTGCTCGTTGTGCGGATCCACGCTGTAGGCGACGATGTTGTAATATTGGCCGGAGCGATTGGCGGGGGAGCCATGCGTCAGGTGGCCGCCGTGGAACAGGTTCATGCCCATGACCGTGTCGCCGGGCTGGACCAGGGCATGGTAAACGGCATTGTTGGCCGGGGCACCTGAGAGTGCCTGCACGTTGACATATATTTGCTCAGGTTTGACGTTGTTGGCAGCGAAGGCCTCGGCGCAGCGGCGCTTGGCCAGCGATTCGACCAGATCGGCATATTCAGTGCCTTTGTAGAAGCGTGGATCCGAATAACGGCGGAAGTCTGCTAGGCGGGCGGGGTAATCCAGGATCTGCTCCTGGGTGAGTTTCTGATCAGCCTTGTTGGGGTAGCCTTCGGCGTAGATGTTCTGGAAGGCGGAGCCCATGGCCTCACGCACTGCCAGCGGGGCCTGGCTCTCCGATGGGATCAGGATGATCTTGCGAACCTGCCGTTCGGCTTCGATCTGGGTCAATTCGTAAATTTCAGGATCAAGGTCAGCAAGCGAACCGCGGAAGAGAAAGTCAGACATGGGGAATCTCCTGGGTGGATGATATGTTTAAAATGTAATGGATAATAAAGGAAAGTTTGCGCGGTTAGTATATTCCCAGCAAGGAGGCGGGTCAAGTGAGAAAAAGCACGATTCAATAACCACAGAGGCCACTGATCCACCAGAAATTTTCAGGATTTTTCTCTGGAGGCCCAAGAGAGGGGTTTATTGATCTGCACTTCCCAACTGCCCCGCATAATGGGCAGCGACCAAGGTGTTGTAAACCAGCATGGGTGGCAGAAGGATGAACAAAGTGAACATCGAGAGTAAGATAATAACGTTGCCCAGGGCTATCCCGGCGATGAGGAAGACCATCAGATACCTGGAAAAACGGGGGCGGGCCATCTTCCAAAGATGAACCGGGTTCATCGCTTTCCAGGGCGACCCGCCCTCAGCCAGCACAACCAGCATGGCCGGCAGGAAGAAAGTATAAAGGCCAAAATAAACAAACAGGAACAGGATCACACAGCCAAGGACTCCGCCGAAGACAGCGAAGATGAGTTCAGGTTTGATCGAGTTGGCGAAGATCAAAGGCAGGTAGAGCAGGATCACTGCGAAAAGCAAGGGCAGAAGCCAGATGGCATTGACCAGGGCGAATTTTCCACCCAGGCGCCAGAACAATTTCCAATCTTTCCACTCCGGGAGGACCGGTTCTTCCCCTTTAGCAACCCGCCGAGCGACCTCTATTGCCCAGCCAAATACTGGTGCGGCACCGATGAGGGTATAAGTAAGCAGGCTGGCAATGGCTAATTTTTTGAACCAAGCCCTATCTTTGAAAAGAAAATCAAATGGTGCGCCGTAATTGAGCATGGATGTCCTCCAGGCTCATTTTAATACCAAAAGACCTGCCGGGTTATAACCGGCAGGTCTTCCTGTTGTGGTTAAAATGGACCTCGAGTATTAACTCCATTGTGGACCCCCGACCTTAATATCAAAACCGCCTCCGGCGGTTGAGTGGGCGCAAAGGGACTCGAACCCCTGACCTTCTCTGTGTAAGAGAGACGCTCTAACCAACTGAGCTATGCGCCCGGTGAGGCCCATTATACCAAAGGAAAAGTGTGTTAAACTAGTCGCCGAACCTCACTTTAGGAGCAACGCATGCGTATAGTCCGCTACCAAACCAGGAATGAAGCCCCGCATTACGGCTGGGTCCTTGAAAATAAAGTCGGCTCGATAGAAGGGGACATCTATGGCGAGTACAGGCGCCTGGAAGCCGAAACGCCGCTGGCAGAAGTTAAACTGCTTGCCCCATCCCAGCCGTCCAAGATCATCTGCATCGGGCGCAACTATGCTGAACATGCCAAGGAGCAAAATGTCGAAGTAACGAAAGTGCCGTTGATCTTTTTAAAACCGCCTTCTTCCATTATCAACCCCGGCGAACCCATCGTCCTGCCGCCGCAGTCCCAGTTGGTCGAACACGAGGCCGAATTGGTGGTCGTCATTGGCAGGCGGGGGCGCAATATCATCTCCGAGGAAGCTCACAAGTATGTTTACGGATACACCGTCGGGAACGATGTGACAGCTCGTGATCTGCAAAAGATGGATGGCCAGTGGACACGTGGAAAGGGGTTTGATACATTCTGCCCCTTCGGCCCGTGGATCGATACAGAGTTCGACCCCTCCGACGCGGTCATCACCTGCAAGGTCAGCGGGCAGCCGCGCCAAATGGCGTCCACGCGTGACATGGTCTTCAACGTGAATGTGTCGATCGCTTTTATTTCATCCGTGATGACGCTCGAACCGGGCGATATCATTTTCACTGGCACACCGGCTGGGATCGGACCCCTTAAGCCTGGCGACAGTGTCGAGGTAGAGATCGAAGGTCTCGGCAAGCTTGTCAACCCGGTGGTCGCCCAAGAATAATATCCATAATAAAGAATAGCCCTGCGAAAGTAATTTCGCAGGGCTATTCTTTATAACTGGTCGATCTGTTTCAGGACCCTTTTGAACCTGGTCAACTGCGCAGGTGTCAGCTCCTCCCGCCTTGCTTCCAGGATGGATAACAATTCCGTTTTGTTGTTCCGGTCCACTGCACAAAGGAGGCTTTCGGCATGGGTCGGCACATCCCGCGGGATGCAGGCACGGATCTGTTCCAAAAGGAACGGGAAGATCCGCTTTTTATATTTTTCGTCGGCAGCCGCGACTTTTGCCAACACCCGCATCCCCCACACCTTCGTGATCACCGTGCCGTTTTCTATGATGTGGATAACAGCCTCGATCTGTGCCCAAATCTCTTTGGATCGCCGGTCCGCAATGGTAGCCAACCCGATCATCGCTCCCCAGACCATGCGGTTGTCCTTGCTCTTGAGCAGTTTCAGAAAATCGTTGGCATAACCTGCGATCAAGCCTGGGTCATGGTAACCAATTTCGTAGAGCACTTTCAGGCAGTCGCTGCGAACGTTCTTATTTTTGTTCTCCAGATTTTCAGCGATTTCCCGGATCCCCGCCTGGTTCCTTGTCTCGACCAGTTCTTTTGCAAGCTTCTGGTTGGGGACTTCGTTACGCACGTTTTGGAAGTAAGCAATCCTATCCAAGGTAGACATACAAGCCTCCAGTTTTCCCTTGATGGAATTTTACAACTTAATTAGCCTTGTTGGTACAATGGACAGGATGAACCCCGGTACAGTTTTCGACATCCGCAAATATTCCATCCACGACGGCCCCGGTATCCGCACGGCGGTGTTCTTGAAGGGTTGTCCGCTTGATTGCCGCTGGTGTCACAACCCCGAAGGGCGTGCCTACGAACCGGAGTTGATCTTCCGCCCGGCCCGCTGCATCCTGTGCGATGACTGCCTGGGGGTTTGCCAAAACCATGCGGTCACCCGCCAGGAGGATAGGATCCAGATCGATCGGGCGCGCTGCAAGGTAAGCGGCGAGTGTGCAGCGGTTTGTAACGCCGAGGCGTTGCAGGTGGTTGGGCGGGAGATGACTTCTGGGCAAGTCATTACCGAGATCGAACTCGATGCTGTTTTTTATGGACAGTCCAGGGGCGGTGTGACCTTCACCGGCGGCGAACCGCTCGCCCAGCCTCGCTTTCTCCTAGAACTCCTGTCATCCTGCCGTGAGCGGGGTATTTCCACCGCCGTGGACACCTCTGGTTTTGCCCCCTGGACTGTCCTCGAGGAGATTAGCCCTCATGTGGACATGTTCCTCTACGACTTGAAATTGATGGATAATGCCCGTCACTGCCTGTGGACGGGCGTATCGAACAAGATCATCCTTTCAAACTTGGAAAAGCTCTCAGAAGGGGGGCACAAAATCCTCATCCGTATCCCCATTATCCCTGGCATCAACGACGACGAAGAGAACCTTCACCAAACTGGCGCGTTTCTGGCCTCGTTGTCAAACATCCCACCGGTGGAACTGCTTCCGTATCACGATATTGCCCGGGGAAAGTACGCCAGCCTGGGATGGGAATTTGGATTGGAAGAAATCCTCCAACCAACGCAGGAGCAAATGCAAACCCATTTAACCCTGCTGACAGAATACGGATTACAGGTAAAATAATCCAGGAGCTATTCCATGTCCATGACGAATCGTGTTCGTAAACTACGCCAGCAATCCCTGGATGCCAAAGAGACCCTCTCCAGCGAGCGTGCGGAACTGCTGACTGAATTTTATTACGGCAGGGGCATCAAATCTCATGCCTTCACACAGTCCATTCCTGTGCAACGGGCGAAAGCGTTCGCCTATCTGATGGAACACAAGAAAGTGTATATCGGAGAAGGTGAATTAATCGTGGGCGAGAAGGGGCCTGCCCCGAAGATGGCTCCGACCTACCCGGAACTGTGCTGTCACAGCCTGGAAGATCTCGACATCCTGAACTCGCGCCCCAAGACTTCATTCAAGGTCAGCCCGGCGACGCGCAAAGCCTACGACAAGAAGGTCATCCCGTTTTGGGGGGCAAGATCACTGCGTGACCTGCTCTTCGGCGAGATGACCGATGAATGGAAAGCCGCGTATGATGCCGGGATCTTTACGGAATTCATGGAGCAGCGCGCCCCGGGTCATACCGTACTGGATGGAAAAATCTACCGCAAAGGGATGTACGACTTCATCGCTGAGATCGAAGCCAGTTTAGCCGCTCTGGATTTTTTGCATGATGCCCTGGCCTATGCCAAACAAGAAGAACTGAAAGCCATGCGCATCACCGCACTGGCACTCATCTGCTTTGCGGAGCGTTATGCAGTGGAAGCACTCAAACAAGCCGGGGCGGAACCCGATCCGCAGCGCCGCGCAGAACTGGAGAAGATCGCCGAGGTCTGCACCTTCATCCCGGGTCACGCGCCGCGCGATTTCCATGAAGCCCTGCAATACTACTGGTTCGTCCATCTGGGAGTGACCACCGAGCTCAACACCTGGGATTCGTTCTGCCCTGGCCACCTCGATCGGCACCTGCTTCCGTTTTATGATTTAAACAAGCAAAACAGGGAATATTACGAAGAATTGCTCCAATGCTTCTGGATCAAGTTCAATAACCAGCCCGCCCCACCTAAGGTCGGCGTAACTGCTGCCGAGAGCGGCACCTATACTGATTTCGCCCAGATCAATCTAGGCGGGATACTGGCCGATGGCGAGGACGGCGTCAATGAAGTGACTTACCTACTAATGGATGTCATCGAAGAAATGCGCCTGCTCCAACCGTCTTCCTCCATCCAGGTCAGCAGGAAAAACCCCAACCGTTTCATTAAAAGGGCAGCCAAGATTATCCGCACCGGGTTCGGCCAGCCATCGGTATTCAACGCCGACCTGGTGGTACAGCAGATGCTAAGGGTGGGCAAGTCGCTGGCAGACGCCCGCGATGGAGGCACGAGCGGTTGCGTGGAGACCGGCGCATTCGGCAAGGAAGCCTACATCCTGACCGGTTATTTCAATATTCCCAAGATACTGGAACTGACCCTGCACAATGGCCTCGACCCGCGCACTGATCGCCAGGTCGGACCTCGCACCGGCGAACCGGCCACCTTTGCCACGTTCGACGACCTATTTTCAGCCTTCGAGAAGCAAATGCTTTACTTCATCGATATCAAAGTGCGCGGTAATAATGTAATTGAACGGTTGTACGCGGCTTATATGCCAGCCCCATTCCTGTCTCTGTTGGTGGATGACTGCATCCTGAAGGGAATGGATTATCACGACGGTGGCCCGAGGTACGATTCGTCCTATATCCAGGGCGTAGGCATGGGGACCATCACTGACTGCCTTTCAGCCATCAAGACGCATGTCTTTGAGCAGCGAACATTGAGTATGGCGGACTTGCTCGCCCTGCTGGAGGCTGATTTTGCCGGGCATGAGAGCGAGCGCCAGAAATTGCTCAATAAAACGCCCCGCTATGGCAACGATGACGATGCCGCGGATGCCCTTCTGGTGCGGGTTTTCAATGTGTATTTCAACGCCATTGATGGGCGTAAGAACACACGCGGCGGCACTTACCATATTAATCTCCTGCCGACCACCTGTCACATCTACTTTGGCTCGGTGACCGGCGCCACTCCCGACGGGCGGTATGCCTGGTCGCCGCTCTCGGAGGGTATTTCCCCGGTCCAGGGCGCGGACCGACATGGACCGACTGCTGTACTCAGATCTGCGGCGAAGATGGACCACGTTCGCACTGGGGGGACGCTCCTCAATCAGAAATTTACCCCGCAACTGCTGGCGGGCGAAAATGGCCTCGACGCGCTGGTGGCCCTCATTCGCTCATACTTTGAGCTGGATGGACACCACATCCAGTTCAACGTGGTGGATACCGAAACCCTGCGCAAAGCGCAGAAGAATCCCGAACTATACCGGGACCTGATCGTGCGGGTGGCAGGATACAGCGATTACTTTTGCGACCTGAGCGAAGCCTTACAGAACGAGATCATTGATCGGACGGAACAGCGGGGGTATTAGCTCTATTGAAAAAAGGGAATTGGTTATTCCCACTAATCAAAAGGAAAGAGGCCTCAGAATGAAGGCCTCTTTCCTTTTTAGTCAAAGAAAGGTAATTTCTGCCAGTCCAGGTAACGGCGCCAGACCCGCAGCCAGATGCGGGCGATAGCGTCGATCGCATCCGTGAATACAGCCACGGATAACTCTTTGAAATTCAGGATCTGGCCTGGCAAGCCTTGCAGGTTCTGGATGGTGACATTGGTCTCATTGTAACCAGGAGGGATGAAAGCATAGACCAGCAGGTACGAGTACCGGCAGACGGTCAACATACAGGTGCGCACATTCGTGCCGTCGCCTTATGAATCGGTGAAAGCACGTGTTGCAAAGCCCTGCTCAACTTGATTAAGAAACGATCCATCGAAACCGCCATCAACGCGCAGAGGGTAACCTTCACGGTTGTAGAAGAACCGTTCGTTCAGCAGGTCGATCAGATAAAAGCGGCGGATCTCATCGTCCCATAAGCCTTCAATCTTCCCATGTATATCAATCCCATCTGAGAATTTACGGCTGTCGCAATGGAGGGGCATGTGGGCGTCTGCGATGTAATGACTGAGCATGAACAGGCGCATGGCTATATGATTATTGTTGGGAGCTATTGGAGACCCCTTATCCTCGGTGTCGCGCATCTTGAGGTTGTCGATTACGGAATGTGCCAAGGCCTCACAGCGCTCCGGCAGGTTATTATCTGGATCCTGTACAAAGGCCTGCCCATAAACTGGTGACTGGATGGCATAATCCTTCACCAGACTGGTGGAAGGCAGAGCGCCAAAAACAGATTGACCTCCGGTCTGCGGTGTCAATTTCAGCACATGGCTGGTGGCCATATCTTTGATGACCATATCGGGATACCAGGCTCCCTGGATGACGCCATCGCGGTGATCCCAAAACCAGCGGATGAGTTCATCGGCTGCCTGGCGGTTGTTCCCCAGGTTGGCTTTTTCCAACCGCTCGATGGCTTTGAAAGCCAGCCAGGCATGTGAGAATTGTTTCATGAGAGCCTCCCTTCCTAAAAAAGAAAAGGATTATCAAGTTTCTGAGGATATTAATACTATGGATAGTTTATATCAATTCAGGATGCAAAAAAAGTAGACCGGGATTTTCTGTAGGAAAATATCCCTTTACGAACTGCAAGATCCCCACTTTGAAGCGAACTGATAAAGATAGAAAACTCTTGCTATTGTTTTTTTTTAATAATCTGGGGAGATCGTAAAAATAACTATTAATGCTCCCAATAGGGGAGTACCAGCACGAGGGTTTCTTTGTATAATGGTGTAAACCAGTAAAAGGAGAACTATGAAACGCCTTATCAATATCCTCATCACTCTTTCGATCCTGATGTTCGGCTGTAACATCTCGACGATAGCTACTCCAACGGTGGTGACGGCACCAACTATTGTTATCGCGCCGATGATTGAATCCCCCACCCTTGTTGATACCACGGTACCGGTTGCAACAGTGCCGACCATCACCAACAACGTCACCTGCAACGAACTGTCCATCTACCTCGACCCGGCGCTGGCATCCAGTTACACCTGTGAAACTGTGCCCGCGAATCCTGACGGAATTATGATTGCTCCGCAATACACCAACCTTACACTCAATGGATATTTGCTCTCCGACAGACCCTTCGGTCCTTTCATTTCGGTTTACTCTGTCACGGCTTTCAATGATATCTGGCCGGGTTTTGACGTAACGCCGTTACAGAATTTGGTTAACGGCAACATGCCGGCTGAATACACGCCGTTTGGTCCCAGCCTGCCGTTCCTGCCCAACGTCCCCGCTGGACAGATCCTCCGTGCGCAATACCAGGTACTACCATTTGCAAACGGCAGCGGTATCCGCTATCTCACCTTGCTGGCTCAAAATTACGCTGTGATCAATAACCATGACCTGATCTACACTTACCAAGGCCTCACCAGCGATGGCCAATATTGGGTTGCTGTGGTCCTGCCGATTACCGACTCCATCCTGCCGGAGAACGGGGAAACTGTTCCCGGGGGCCAGACCTATGAGCAGTTTACAAACAACTACACCCCGTATATCACAGATATCACTAGCCAGTTGAATTCCCAAACATCGGGAAGTTTTGCCCCCACCCTGGCTGCCCTCGATGCGCTGGTCGCCAGCATTAACGTCCAGCCATAACCTGCTTGCCCGTGGCAAGTTGCCCGGTTTGCTCTTGCAGACTTCAAACTTGCAGTTAAAAACTGGATGATAAACTCATTGATTCCATTTCAGTTGGAGGAGAACCCATGAAAAGGCTTGTCTATTTCCTTATTATCATGTCCATCCTGATGTTTGCATGTAACATCTCTTTACCGAGCACTCCCCCAGTGGTAACAACACCAACTATTGTTTCCGCGCCGACAGGTGTTTCCCCCACACTTGCTGATACGCCTATTCCTGCTGCGACAGTACCACCCATTACAACCAACATTACCTGTAACAACCTCTCATTCTACCTGGACCCGGCACTGGCTTCCGGTTTCAACTGCGAAACCGTTCCAGAAAATACACAAGGAATGGAGGTAAATCCACAATACACGGACCTTACCCTGCAGGGGTATATATTGTCAGATAAATTCTTTCCTGCTCACATTGCGGTGTACCCTGTCCAAGACTTTACTAACATCCTTCCAGATTTTATTCCCAGTCGCGTGACTGACCTGCAAACCCTGATCGGAGGTGGTCCCGCCCCGGTTTTTACAACATCCTTTAGTACCTCTTTACCTTTTCTACCAGTATTCAACGCTGCTCAGGTGTTTTTTGCCAGGTATCAATCCATCCCCTTCGTGAGTGGCAGCGGTATTCGTTTTCTAACCGAGTTCGCCCAGTACTCTGCTCCGGTTAATAATTACGATCTCTTTTATACATACCAGGGACTCACCTACGATGGACAGTACTGGGTCTCGGCCATACTGCCTATCAATAACCCGATCCTGCCTGTCAACGCAGACAGCGTGCTCTCCGGTGCGAACCAGGATGAATTCAATGCCAATTTCGAGTCTTATATCACGGACATGGTCAATCAATTGAACTCCCAGACACCTGAGAGTTATGGTCCCACCCTAACCGCCCTCGACGCGCTGGTTTCCAGCATTACCATCCAACCGTAACTATCCCACCTGGGTTACAATCGTCCGCTTTGCCCCGGCGGAACTTAATGCCCTGGCCACCGCCGGGGCGTTTTCTTTTTCAACCAGCGCAATCATGTTCCCGCCGCGGCCGCCGCCCGACAACTTAGCCCCGAGCGCCCCGAACTCGCGGGCAGCTTCCACTAATTGGTCCAGTTCCACGGAGGAGACGGTCATCTCCTGCAACAGTTTTTGATTCGCATCCATCAACCGGCCCAATTCCCGGATGTCTCCCCGCTCGATGGCTTGGCGTGCATTCCAGACGATCTCCCCAACCCGGGTGAAAACCTTTTCCCAGCGTGGTTTATCTGCTTCCCAGAGTTTTCGTACCGCGCTAACGGATTCTTTCGTCAGGGCGGAGATGCCTGTGTCGCCGATCATGATCGTAAATGGCGCTCCAACGTGGAATGTTTTGATCGGCTTTTTTTTGATGAAATAGACCGGTTTGGCGTAAGTCACGACGGTATTGTCGATCCCCGAAGGCGTGCCATGATAGAGTTTCTCAGCTTCAAAAGCCAGCGCATTAACCTGTTCGTCCTGGAGAGGCTGGCCGAGGAATGCTGATAGCGCCCGGATGATGGCAACCGATATTGCCGCGCCGGATCCCAGTCCGGAGGCGACCGGGATGGTGGATTGGAGATAAACCGTGCAGGCAGGCGGTTTCGAAATACCCAGGCTAGAAAAAACGCTGTTGATAACTGCAACCAGCGGAAGGTCCGGTGAAAGATCGGATATGTAAGCAGAAAGGCTGATATTTGGAGCCTCAAGCATGATCCCGCCGCGTGAATTCTCGCTCACTGTTGCCGTTGCCTGTACCTGGGTCACTGGCACGGCCAGCGCCGGACGTCCGTAGACGACGGCGTGTTCGCCAAACAGGATGATCTTTCCGGGAGCAGAAGAGGTTGTCATAAGCTGGGACGAAATGGCAATTCGTTTTAAGTTAGATAGAACACGGCGAGTACGGCCAGTCCCCATAGAAATATGGAGATCTGGAAGGGGTGGTCGGAAAGCAGGATCTCCTCCGGTTCACCGCCGATCTGCTTCACCTGGATGAGGTAGAGGTAGCGGAATATGGCGTAGATCACGAACGGGATGGTCAGCATCAAGGTGTGGTTGTCGGGTAAACGAAAGAAGGTGTAGAGCGAATATGCCAGAATGGTGGTACCGGAAACGATGGTTATAAACTGGTCGAGCAGGGGAATGGTGTAACCATCGAGAACTTTACGGTGTAATGTGGCATCATTAGCAAGCAGCGCGAGTTCTGCGCGGCGTTTACCGAAACCAAGGTAGAGCGCCAACAGGGTCATGAGGACGTACAACCAGGGTGAGAAGCGTTCGACGACGATAAGCGTTGTCCCGGCATGAACACGCAGGACGAATCCTGCTGCAAGGATGAGCACGTCCAGGATGGGTACGTGCTTGAGCCATTTCGAGTAAGCCAGCATCATGAAGAAATAGAACAGGATGGTCAGGACGAACTGCCAAGCCAGCAGAGAACCGAGCGCGATGGCAAGCAGGCTCAGGGTCACGCCTGCAGTGATGGCCACGGGGATGCGCAATTTCCCCGAAGCAATCGGACGGTTCTTCTTTACCGGGTGCTGGCGGTCCGCTTCAATGTCGAGCAGGTCGTTGAAAATGTAAACTGCGCTGGAAATGAGACAGAATAACCCGAATCCAGCCAGCGTTCGCAGGAAGTCCGGCAAGTGGAATAGTTTGCCATCGAAGACCAGGGCGGCGAAGAGAAAGGCGTTCTTTGTCCACTGGCGGGGACGCATGGTTTTCAGGAGGGCGCGCAGCATGCTTCTATTTTACATGATTATTCCCTGCTTTGGTGTGAGTTAATCTCCCTGGAGCGATATAATCGACCCATGCAGAAAGAACGTTTGGACGTGCTGCTTGTGGAACGTGGATTGGCTGAAAGCCGGGCCAAGGCGCAAGCCTTGATCATGGCCGGGCAGGTGCGCGTGGATGGGCAGGTGGAATTTAAAGCCTCATCCAGCATCCCTCCAGGTGCGCGCCTGGACTTGGAAACCAGCCCGCGTTTCGTGTCGCGCGGCGGCGATAAACTGGAGGCTGCGCTCATTACCTTTCCGGTGGATGTGGCCGGCCGCATCTGCGCGGACGTAGGTTCATCCACGGGCGGGTTCACCGACTGCCTGCTCCAGCATGGGGCGGCCAGAGTGTATGCCATTGACGTGGGCAAGGGACTTCTGCACTGGAAATTGCGCACCGACTCACGCCTGGTGGTCATGGAAGGGACCAACGCCCGGCATGTGGAGAGCCTGCCGGAGCCGGTCAGCCTGATCACGGTGGATGCCGCGTTTATTTCGTTGAAAATCCTTCTTCCTGTCATGAAGGGGTGGTTGACAGCTCCTCAACCGCACTTTCCCTATGGGAAGGGGGATGGAGATGTTGTTGCCCTCATCAAACCCCAGTTCGAAGCCGGGCGCAAAGAGACAGCCCGCAACAAGGGTGTCATCCGCGATCCGGAAGTCCATAAAGTGGTGTTGATGGATGTGCTGACCTTTGCCCAGGCTCATGGTTTCGTTGTGCTGGGGCTGATGCGCAGTCCGCTATTGGGGCCGAAGGGCAATGTCGAGTTCTTGGCATGGCTGGGATCAGGCAAAAAAGGTGGCGAAGATTGGAAGGCACTGGTGGAACAGGTTTTGGAAGATAGACCTATACCTTTCAATTGAATTCTTTGCTACCAAAAAACAAGTAGCATTACGTATTGTTGAATTTGGTTGTTCAATGGATAATAAAATCAAGTTGAACGGTTCATAGGTATTCAACAATACAAGGTGTAATGGGGCGGTGGTTCGACACCTTTTTTCCCCGACGGGCCAGGGTACCGTCAAATGCCACCGGAGCTTCTTGTGGGGATCGAGAAGCTCCGGTGGCTGTTTTTATTAAAAGGTGGGTGCAATGGTTCTATCTTGAGGGGAATGCCAGCTCTATGATTCCAAGAATATTCCATGTTTCAACGCAAAACGGACAAAGTCAATATGTGTTTTCAATTTCAATTTGGCCATCATGTGGGCGCGATGGCCCTCAACCGTTCGCACGCTGATACCCAGGAGCGGGGCAATTTCATTGTTTGTCTTTCCTTCGGCAACCAGTTGGAATACCTGGCGTTCCCTCAGTGTAAGCAGCGGCACCTTGTCAAATTGTGTTTCCCCTGAACTGAAGGAATCTTGAAATTGGGGTGAAACCCCCGCACTGAGATAGCGAGCACCTGTTGCTGCATGGCGGATGGCAGTGCACATTTCCCAAATACCTTCCTCTTTAAGAACATAACCGCAAACTCCGACATTCAGAGCGCGTTCAATGTAGGAGCGGTCGGCATGCATGGTCAGGATGACGGTATGAGTCCTGGGGTAATGTCTGCGGATCTCCTCCGCGGCATCGATGCCATTCAACTTAGGCATTTTCAGATCAACCAACACCACATCAGGAAGAAGTTTCCCGACCATATCCAGTAATTCCAAACCGTCGCCGGCTTCACCGATAACGAGCATATCCTTCTCCTGGTCGATCAGGGAGCGCAGGCCTTGGCGCACTACCACATGGTCATCAGCCAGAATGACCTTGATCCTGTTCACTGTGTTTCTCCTGAGATGGGGATCACTGCTAATACCCGGGTCCCGGATCCTTTTTCGGAATGAATTTCCACCTGCCCACCCAGGAGGCGTGCTCGCTCTTGCATACCTGAAAGTCCACCTGAATCTGCAAGACTTTGGATTTCTTGTGTGAAGTCGAAGCCAGTGCCTTTGTCGGTGATCTCGATGGAAAGGTTTTCGCCGATTTCAAGGTTTACCTGAGCCCTCTGCACTCCTGCGTAACGCGCAATGTTGGTCAAAGCCTCCTGGATGATACGGAAGGCGGCTGTTTCCACAGGGGAGGAGAAACGCTGCTTGTTGTTCAAATCGATGTTGCATCGGATCGTGATACCGGTTTGACCATGGAATCGTTCAAAAAGCCAGCGGAGGGCTGCGAATAATCCAAAGTCGTCAAGCATGGCCGGTCGAAGATCCAGGGAAATATCGCGCACTTTACCCATCAATTCAGACACCAATTCACGGGCATTTCCCATGACCTCAAGTTGCTTGTTGGTAGTACGCGTACTTGAAGCCAGTTCCAGCATCAGTTTTAAGCTGGTCAGGGATTGGCCGAGATCATCATGCAGTTCGGATGCAAACAGGTGCTTTTCGCGCTCCTGTACTTCCAGGAGTTGGCGGGACACTTCCTGGATGCGTTGATTTTGAGATTCGATCGCTTCCTGGGCTTGCTTGCGTTCAGTGATGTCGCGGAATAATACCAAATCGCAGGTCTGGTCCTGCCATACGGTGCGCGTACCTGAGATTTCCACTGGAAAACTCCGGCCATCCTTGCGCCGAAGGGTTGTTTCATATCTTTTCGGCAAGGGTCGCCCTGCGATCCGGGCTTGTAAATTCTTTTGTAGAGAGGGATAGGCCGCCGGATCTGAAATGTCCATTTGCGATGTTCGAATCATTTCCTCAGGAGAGTATCCCAAAAGTTCGCAGGCCTGGCGATTGGCATAGATGTGCCTGCCATCGTGCGCACCGATGAGAATACCATCCGCGGTGTTCTCGGTAAGATTTCGGAAATTCTCCTCACTCTTTCTCAACGCCGATTCCGCTTGTTTACGTTCGGTAATGTCGTCGAACATGACAAACATGGATGAATTGCCCTTTAAACTAATCGGCAGGGCGATAACTTCTGCATCGAAGACGGTGCCATCAATGCGCACCAGTTTTTCATCGACCATCTCGGCGTTCACGCCTTTTGTCATGGAAGCCCGGATGCGTGCCTGAACAATCTCCTGGTAATCAGGGTGAACAAGATCCAGAACGGGTCTGCCTAGAAAAGCTTCAGTGTTTTCCGCCCCCATGATCTTTGCGCCGGTTGGGTTAATGAGCTGGATCTTGCCTTCTTGATGGACGATCACGCCGATGGGCAGCGTTTCGATCAGGCGACGGTATTTTTCTTCGCTCTCTCGCAGGGCAGTTTCCGCCTCGTTACGATCGGTGATATCACGACAATTGATGACCACGCCCCTGATGGTAGGATGGTAGTACATTTCCTTTCCGATCACCTCCACGATAATCCAGGAACCGTTTCTATGGCGAAGTCGTAATATCAGCATCGGGCCGATTGCCTCTGCGGGGCTTTCAGGTCCCAATGCGGCAGAGGCGATATCCAGATCTTCTGGATGGAGGTATTTAAAGATATTCTGCCCAAGTAGATCATCTGCTTTATATCCCAACAGTCGTTCAACAGAAGAGCTTACATAGTTTATGCTTCCGTCACGGCCCAGGATGGCATTAATATCCGTTGAACTTTCAACCAGGGCGCGGAAGCGTTCCTCGCTTGCCCGGAGTGTTTGTTTGGTTTGTTCAATTTGCTCCACAGCCCGTTCCAGGTGGGATGTGGTTTGTTGGATGATCAGGGAGACAAGGATAATAATGGCGATTGCTGGAATATCGGGCCATCCGCGATGATTAAGCATTTGAAAAGCGATGATGAAAACACAAAAAAACGCTGCAACTGCCGAGCCTGCCCATGGACGCAGGAGAACGCTTGCAATGACCACTGGCAGGATCAGAGCGATCAGGGAGCGTCCGTCTGCCAACTCCTTCTGGCTATCAGCGAAGAAGATGATCACGGTGACCAGCAAGGTGAAAAGGAGGCTGGCTGTATTGTACGAAATATATCGTTCCAGGAGGGCAATGACCAGGAGACCCCCTAAAAAGATAAGGCTGCCGTAAATCAAAAACCCTGGATCTTGATCCGGCGTGAGATTGGATATAGTCAATTTCAGAATGAACGCAATCACTATGATGAGTATTGCAATGAAGGAGCACGCCCAAAGCAGCATATTCAGGGTTTTGCGCTTGAATTCTTTCAGCGGATCATGTGCTGTTGTGCTGGGAAGGGCAAGGGAACGTTTGAAGAAGCTGTTCATGGTGTTATCAGGAGTTCCATCATTCCAGAGGCTAATTGCTGTTCCAAGTATACCTCCCGTCCGCCATTCGCAAGCAGGTGCTCGCAGCCTAGGCGTTATCCATAACCTGGATTTGAATTATTGTGCCCAACCAGACTCGCATCCAGCCATTGGTTCAAAGGAAGATGCAGCATTCTTTGCTAGGTTAAAAAACAGGGACGCAGGCCGCGTCCCTGAATGAGAGGGTTGAAAAAACGTTTCAGGGTTGTGGTTGCCAGACGGCATCATATATCAATGCGTTGTCTGTTGTTAATTGGACTGGTCGAATGGAAGGGTCTTGAAGCGCTTTCTCAATATCGATAAGATAAAGATCCCGGTTACTGGTCTGGTTTTCTCCCAGGTCAATAACGATATATTGTCCGTCAGGGGACCAACTAGCCCCGCCCATATCCTGCATTGGTATGGATTCATTTAAGAGTAGTTTAATGTCAGACCCATTGGCATTTACATAATAAATCCATGTTCGACCTTCATCGCAATACACGGTCACCAACCCGTACTCACCATTTGGTGAAAGCCAATTGTTTGCGTCCTCGAGATAAAGGTCCCTGGTAGGTTCCTGGCACTTGGCGGAAAAACTAGGCCAGGTGGACAGGTGCGTTTTAGTTATTCCCTCGATAGAATACCAATCCCACGTGGCGAAACGCTTGACGACATAATTCAGATCTGAGCCAGTCCCAAACCAGGTGGATACTGGCGTATCATACAAGGCCACCAACTCTGGCGGGGTCCCGTCTAGGTTGAATCGGTAGATCTCCCAGGGGGAATAACCGGAAGCGGCATAAAAATGTTGTGCGTCTTCCCACTGTATTGTAGATACATTACCGGATTTAAGTAATAATTGCCCATTAGTGCCATCGGCGTTGACAACGTAAACGCCATAAATGTCCGGGTTAATTCCGCCTGGGCCCAGATTTTGCTTTTGATAAATGATCTTTTGGTTATCAGGCGACCAACCCAGAAACCAGTAAGATCCCGCTTCGTTCGTCAGAACAATTTTTCCGCTCCCATCGGCGTTCATCACGGTGAGTTGGCCAGAATTTGGATCTTGCAAAGCGTATGAGTAGAACGCAATTTTCTGTCCATCAGGCGACCACGCATTAGAACTGCTGGCATAGCCATCCAGGCTTTGGGTGAGCTGGCTTAGTCCGCTCCCGTCAGCATTCATCACATAAATTTCACTCTTCCCACTCCTTCCACTGACAAATACAATCCGGCTGCCGTTCGGTGACCAGGCCGGCGAGAAATCTCCAGCTGGATCATTGGTCAAATTTGCTACATGGCTGCCATCCGGGTGCATCGTGTAGATTTCATCATTTCCATTTTTATTCGAGACGAATGCGATCAATCCATTGATTGGTTGCAGAGTTGCGGTTACGGTAGCGGGCAGGCTGGTCGGTGGGACTGTAAAAGTTGCAATACTGGCGGGTGATTTTCTCAATTGTGAAAAAATGGTATTAAACGCAATCGCCAATGCCACGAGGAGAGCTATGCCGGTAACAAATCTCAATCCTATTTTGATTCGATTCGACATCCTGATCCTCCCTGTTTGTAAGCAGATGTTTGAAATCAGATTCTTTGAAGGTCCGTTCTGATAATCCCATCTCGCCTGAAAAGTTCTTTTCAAATGTTTTTCCAGGGTGTTCAACTTCTCCGCTTCGGCAGAGCAGGAGGCACATACGCGCAAGTGCGCCTCGAGCAAGATGCGCTGGCTGTCGTGGAGCAATCCGTCCGTAGCGAGGCGCAGATACCGTTTGGCTTTTCCATGCGAAATCCCGATCATCTTTGCTCTTCTTTTAACAACGTGCGCAATTTTTCACGCGCATGGTTCAGTCGGGAATGGACCGTTCCGGAGGGAATATCAAGCATGGCAGCAATGTCGGTGACAGGTAGGTCGTGATAGTAGCGCAAGACAACCGGGATACGGTGTTTATCATCGAGGCTGCGGATGGCACACCACAGTTCGGTATTCGCTTCTCTTTGCATGACCGTATTTTCAGGATTCGTATCCTCGCTGTGAAGGTGAAACAGACTCTGCAGTATTTGCTGAACCCGCATCCGATTCTTTCCACGCCTCAAACGGGAACGACAAACATTAATTGCGATTTTAAACAGCCAGGTCTTGAATGCTGCATGTTCATGGAACGAATCCAAAGCACGTAAGGCGGCCACGAAAGTGTCCTGTGTACCGTCTTCCGCTTCGTCTGGGTTGTCTAGAATGGAGAGCGCCAAGTGGTACACATCCTTTTGATGGGTATGCACCATGTGTTCTATGGCAAGTGGATCTCCCTTCCGGCATTGTTCAAGCCATTGGCTGTCCATAACGGTCATTCTACTTGATTAGATGCAACTCGTGAAAATAATCTTCACTTTTGGGGTTCGCCTCCATGCCAGCGAAAGATCCCAGCAGTCAATCCGTAGTGTATAATTTTCATACTGAACAATCTCCATCAGTTTTAATCGGTGCCAACCGGCTTGATCTTATTTCATCCAGGAGTATTCTTATGGCAAAAATAGAAACCCTCGTGCAAGAATTCCTCGCTCAGAAGAAGATTGCTGTGGTCGGCGTGTCAGATCAGCGCGACACCGGCTGTAATTTGAGCTATAAAAAGTTCAAAAAGGCAGGCTACCAGGCCTACGCGATCAACCCGCGCATGACTTCATACGATGGCGATCCGTGCTACCCGGATTTGAAATCCCTGCCGGATAAACCCGACGCTGTCTTCATTTTGGCCAATCCCAAGGTGACCGAGCAGATCGTCCGGCAGTGTGTGGACTTGGGTGTTAAACATGTCTGGATGCACTGCATGATGGGCACCAAACCCGGTCTGATGGCAAGAGCTTCCAGCGTCTCGCCCGAGGCAGTGCGCTTGTGCAGAGAAAATGGTATCGCAGTCATCCCTGGCTCCTGCCCAAATCAGTTCTTGGAACCAGATTTCGCCCATGGCGTGATGCACGGAATCTGGCATCTCTTTGGGTTTCTGAACGTGGATTAGGTTTGGAGGGGACAAAAAAAGTCCTCCACGAATTTACACGGGGAACAGAACGAGCACGAAGGAAAAAAGATCCAAGGCGAAATGATCCTAGGACAATCCAAATGGGCTTTGAATTCTTATTTGAAAGGTAAGAGTTCAAAGCCTTTACAGTTAAATCCTTCGTAATCCTTAGCGTTCTAAGTGGTTTAGAAAATCGGTTATACTTTCCCCGCTAAAACAATGTCTGAAAAAATCCGTAACTTCTGTATCATTGCCCACATCGACCATGGCAAATCTACCCTGGCCGACCGGCTGTTACACCTCACTGGTACGGTCTCCGACCGTGACACCACCGAGCAGATCTTGGATTCGATGGACTTGGAACGCGAGAAAGGTGTCACCATCAAGGCATCCGCCGTGCGGATGAAATATACTGCCAGCGACGGCCAGACCTACGAACTCAACCTGATCGATACACCCGGCCACGTGGACTTCGGATATGAGGTCTCGCGGGCTCTCAATGCCTGCGAAGGCGCGGTGTTGGTGGTGGATGCCACCCAGGGCATCGAAGCCCAGACCCTCGCGAACTTGTATTCCGCCCTGGAGGCAAACCTGGTGATCATCCCCGTTATTAACAAGCTTGACCTGATCACTGCCCGTCCTGATGAAGTAGCCGAAGATATCGGCAGCTTGCTCGGCGTCCAGCCCGAATCAGTGATCCGGGTATCAGCCAAAGATGGGACAAACGTTACGGCGGTGCTTGAGGCCATCGTCAGCAAAGTACCACCTCCCAAAGCGGAGGAGGACGCACCTCTGCGCGCCCTGGTCTTCGACTCGCACTATGACTCTTACAAGGGGGTCATCACCTATGTGCGCGTGGTGGAAGGCAAACTGACCGCCAATGAAAGCATCCACCTGATATCCACCGGCGTGGATGTGAAACCAATCGAGGTTGGGATTTTTGCTCCTCTTATGAAACCGGTACCGGGCCTGGTAGCAGGCGAGGTGGGTTACGTAGCCACCGGATTGAAGACCGTCCATGATGCGCGCGTCGGTGATACCATTACCAGCACCGCCCGTCCCGCACCGAGGCCTTTACCGGGTTACCGCACACCCAAGCCGATGGTTTTTGCCGGGATCTACCCCTCCGATGCCGATGATTACCAATCCCTGCGTGAAGCGCTGGATAAACTCCAACTCAACGATGCCTCCCTGACCTTCCAGCCGGAGACTTCCCAAGCGCTGGGTTTCGGCTTCCGGGCTGGATTCCTGGGCCTGTTCCACATGGAGATCATCCAGGAACGTCTTGAGCGCGAGTACAACCTGGACATGGTTTTTACCGCCCCGACAGTGGCTTACGAAGTGATGATGCACGATGGCGCGACCAAGATCGTGGCCTCTCCGGCGGATCTTCCTGATGAAGGCCTAATCGCGGAGATCCGCGAACCGTGGATGAACATTGAGATCATCACCCCTACGGATTATTACGGCCCGATCATGGATCTGGTCACCAAACGACGCGGAATCTACAAAAGCCAGGAATATCCTGCCCCGCACCGTGTCCAGCTCAATTTCGAGATTCCACTCTCCGAGATCATCATCGACTTTTTCGATGAGCTCAAAAGCCGCACCCGCGGCTACGCCTCGCTGGATTACCAGTTCGCCGAATATCGCACCGACCAGTTGCAAAAACTTGAGATTTTGGTCAATGGCGAGCCGGTGGATGCGCTGGCGGCGATCGTCCATGAGAAGGATGCCTATCACAAGGGTCAGCGTTTCATTACCAAGCTAAAGGAACTCATCCCGCGCCAGTTGTTCGATGTGGCCATCCAGGCTTCCTCAGGCGGACGCATCATCAGCCGCGCCAATGTCAAGGCCACCCGCAAGGATGTGCTCGCCAAATGCTATGGTGGTGACATCTCCCGCAAGAAGAAACTGCTCGAAAAGCAGAAAAAAGGCAAGAAACGCCTGAAGATGGTCGGCAACGTGGAGATCCCACAGGAAGCCTTCATGGCGGTATTACGGTTGGAAGAGGAATGATTATTTAGGGGCAGACGCATGTGTCTACCCCGGGCGGACGCTTTATGCAAAATAATTTTTGGAAATCCGCCCGGCGCTGGCTGCCGGGGGTTCTCATCAGCCTGATTGCCATTGCAGCAATCCTCTACTTTGTTGATCTAAAGCACTTTATGGAAGCGATCCGCTCAGCAAACTATGGGTTGCTAGTGCTTGTATTTGCCATCGCTATGATCTGGCTGGGCGTACGCACTATCGTCTGGCGCACGATCCTGCGCAGGCGGGCTTCCTACCGGGACGTATTCCTGACCTTGTGTGAAGGCTATTTGCTGAATAATTTCCTCCCATTCCGCTTGGGAGAGATAGGCAGGGCTTTCCTGCTAGGGCGCAAATCCAAATTGGGTTTCATGGAAGTCCTGCCGACGATCATCATCGAGCGCATCCTCGACCTGGCATTTGCCGCGGCCATTCTGCTGAGCGCTGTCCCGTTCGTGGTTGGCGCAGTTGGCGCGGGGAAGATTGCAGTCCTTATCGGTGGCGTGGTAGTGACCGGCCTGGTAGCGCTCTATCTCTTGGCGCGCAACCATGACTGGGCCTTGAGTCTTTTCCAGCGCTTTACTGTCCGCTGGCCAGGATTGCAAAAACAAGGTAGGGATTTCCTGGTGTCACTTTTTTCCGGCCTGTCCATTCTGACCGATGGCTGGCTGTTCTTCCGCGTATTACTCTGGATGACCCTCGACTGGACGATCTCCATCTTACAATTCTTTCTTTTGGTCCGGGCGTTCTTTCCGCAGGCAACGGCGGTCTGGTCTCTGTTTGGATTGGGTGCATTGGCTTTTGGAAATGCCATTCCATCCCTGCCTGGTGCGGTCGGTACGTTCGAAGGCGCTCTTGGCGGAGCGATCTCACTTCTGGGCGGTGACCAGTCCACTGCGCTGGCAGCTGCTTTGACAGCGCACTTGTTCAATTATCTTTCCACTGGTATCATCGGCCTGTATGCGCTCTCCAGCGAGGGGGAAACTCTGATGGGGATTTATCGCCAGTTGCGGAAGAGGCAGGAAGGGCCACAACCTCCTAGCGGAAGTCAAGAGGGCGAAGGATTTTCTGTCACCGGGACTGATCCGCTGGATGATAAGAGATAAAAAGGAATACTGGTCCATTTATGTGGTGGATTAGAATTAAAACTGATTTGTGGAAATGGATAAAGCGGGCAGGGCTATATATTAAGGTTGTCTTACCTAAGTTGATCCGCTTTGCCAAATCGAGTCGCTGGTTACCCGGTGCGCTGATCAGTTTCGCGGTTGTACTGGTCATTGTTTTTTCGGTGGATTGGCCTGCCCTCGCTCCGATCATTGACCGGCCCGGATGGTGGATGCTGTTGGCAACGGTTTTCTTCTATTTCAATGCTATCTTTTGCCGTGCGGCCATCCTTCGAGTATTATTGTCTGAGCGAGTCGATTATGCGCGGTCCCTGGTCAATCTGAGTGAAGGTTATTTGATCAACATCCTGATGCCCCTCCGGTTGGGTGATAATGGACGGGCTTTCATCTTGGCTCGCAAATTGGGGCTGAGTGAATATGAGATTCGCTCTGCGATCAGGGTGGAACGTTTGTATGACGCCTTCATCGTGGCTGGTTTATTGATAATATCCCTGTTAGTTTCAACTATTAATCGCGACCTCAAGATCTTTATTTTCGGGATCCTATTCCTTCTGGTAATCCTTCTATTATCTTTACCACGTATAGCCAAACGGTTGAATCAGTCAGCGACATCCATGGAAAAGAATCTTGAATCTTTTCCATGGATCAGTCAGGCAATCCAAAACAAAGCGCTTTCATTATTTGTTGGGATGAACGTCCTTACCGATTCAAACCTTTTCGCGTCAAGCCTGTTTTGGTCAGCCCTGGCTTGGGTTTTCCGTATAGCCGGTCTTTTTACCCTAATCAAGGGAGTATCTCCTTATGCACCGTTTGGATATGGAATCTTTGTTGCCGCAGTTCTTGCAATAAGTTTGAGGATTCCATCTGGACCCGCCTCAGTGGGCTTATATGAAGGAGCGATTATCCTGGCTTTGTATTTGCTCAATGTAGATCCAACGACAGCTTTGGCGTGTGCTCTGATGAGCCACTTGATTGATGTTATCCAGTCGCTTTTATTAGGGAGTCCGGTTTTTATTTTGGAAGGGGAGTCTTTACCTGGATTATACAAAAAACTTACCGGGTTTTAAACCTGAGGAGGTTTATTATGTCTCGAAATTTCTTTATAACTGGTGGAGCCGGGTTCATTGGCTCCAACTATGTCAGCCGTCTGCTTGAACGCGGCGAAAAAGTCACCATCTATGATAATCTCAGCCGGGCTGGGGCGCCGCGCAACCTAGCCTGGCTGCAGGAAAAATACGGGAAAACCGCCTTTCAGCTCACGGTGGGGGATGTGCGTGACGCTGCGCTGTTGACAGTATCCAGCCGTACGGCGGATGTCATTATCCACCTGGCCGCCCAGGTGGCAGTTACAACTTCCGTGGTAAAACCGCGTGAAGATTTTGAGATCAATGCCCAGGGGACCTTTAATGTACTGGAAGCAGCGCGCCTCAATGAGAGGAAGCCGGTCATCCTGTATTCCTCCACGAACAAGGTCTACGGTGGCATGGAAGATGTGCTTGTGGTGGAGGATGCCACCCGATGGCGCTATGCCGACCTACCGCTGGGTTGTCCCGAAACCCAACAGCTTGATTTCCACTCGCCCTATGGCTGCTCCAAAGGGACCGGTGACCAGTATGTGCGCGACTATGCCCGCATCTATAACATGCCAACGGTGGTTTTACGCCAGTCTTGCATTTACGGCCCGCGCCAGTTCGGTGTGGAGGATCAAGGTTGGGTGGCGTGGATGATCATCGCAGCTGTCACCGGCCGCCCCCTGACGATATATGGAGACGGCAAACAAATCCGGGACGTGCTCCACGTGGACGATCTGCTGAATGCCTACGATACTGCCATTGCGAAGATCGACGCGGTCAAGGGCCAGGTTTTCAACCTAGGAGGCGGGCCGGAGAATACCATGTCCATCTGGACGGAGTTCGGGCCATTGCTGGAAAAGCTGCTTGGCAGACCCGTCCTGGTTGCCCGGGGTGACTGGCGTCCCGGGGACCAGAAGGTCTTTGTGGCAGATATCCGCAAGGCGGGACGGGAACTGGGCTGGAAGCCAAAGATCGGCGTGGAGCAGGGTGTGGAAAAGTTGTTTGAATGGGTTAGGGATAACAAGAGTTTATTCTAAGAACCATTCTTCCGAAGTTGAACACTTCGGAAGTTTTTTCTCCCCCTGGGTTATAATCGGGCCGTCCTGACCTATGGTACACGAACACAAGATTAATCTCTCCCGTTCCACCGTCCGGCGGCTGGCGCTCTCGCTGGGCATCACCCTGGGTTTTGTCGGCATTGAAATCCTCGCCGGTGTATTCGCCAACTCCCTGGCGCTGTTGACCGATGCGGCTCACAACCTCACCGATGTGCTCGCCTTGGCGCTGACCTGGTGGGCGCTATGGGTAACAGCCAAACCAGCCAATTCAGCTAAGACCTATGGCTACCACCGCGCCGGGATCCTCGTCGCCCTGGTCAACTCGACCACCCTGGTGCTCATTGCCTTGGGGATCTTCTACGAAGCCTGGAAGCGTTTTCTCGCCTCGCCGATAGTGCAGGCTGATATTCTCATTGGTGTAGGGGCGGCGGCAATTGTCATCAACCTGGCGACAGCCCTGCTCGTCCGGCGTGGCAGTGAACATGACCTGAACCTGCACAGCGCCTTCCTGCACCTGATGGGCGATGTATTATCCACGCTGGGGGCGGTGGTTGCAGGTATTCTCATCCGTTTCACCGGCTGGAACTGGCTTGACGCGCTGGTCAGTATGCTGATCGGTTTCCTCATCCTGTGGAATGCCTGGGGCATCCTGCGCGAGTCGGTGCAAATCTTGATGGAATCCACTCCAGCAGACATTGACATACATGCCCTCCAGCGTGACATATTGGTTGTGGAAGGTGTGCGCGGTGTCCACGACTTGCATGTCTGGAGTATTACCCGGTCATTGCGAACGCTATCAGCTCACTTGCTCGTCGACGATGTACCGGTGAGTGTTGGGGCGAAAGTCCAGGTGGCGGTGGGAGAGATGCTGGCGCATCAATACGGCATCAACCACGTCACGCTCCAATTGGAGTGCACGGACTGTGCTCCGGTTGGCCTCTATTGTGATATCTCAGTTGATAACCACAGTCATTAGCCATGCGAATCCTTACCGTCCTCACTTACTACCGCCCACATACTTCCGGACTAACCATCTATGCCGAACGGCTGGCGCGTGCGTTTGCCAAACGCGGTCACCGTGTAACTGTGATGACCACCCGGTACGATAATTCACTGCCACTGGAAGAAATGATGGACGGTGTGCGCGTGATCCGTGTCCCGGTGGCGCTGCGTATCAGCAAGGGCGTCATCGCCCCCACCTTCGGTCTGGTTGCCACGAAATTGGTCTCGCAAAACGACGTGGTCAATTTACATCTGCCGCAGTTCGATGCTCCCGGTGTGGCTTTGCGTGCCCGTCTGATGGGTAAACCTGTTGTTCTGACCTATCATTGCGACCTGTTCCTACCACCCGGGTTTTTCAATCGCATCGTCAACCTGGTGGTGCAGGTCCAAAACAATATGGCAGCGTTGCTCGCGGACCATCTTGTTACGTATACCCAGGATTATGCTGACAACTCTGCCTTCCTTTCCCGTTACCAACGCAAACTGACTCCTTTCCTGCCGCCTGTGGTACTCCCCTTGGCCGAACTTGGCTCCGTCGAAACCTTTGCAGGGACTTATCAAACCCGCCAACGGCATCCCGTCATCGGGATGGTAACGCGCTTCGCCGCTGAGAAAGGAGTTGAAATCCTGCTCGATGCGCTACCTGCCGTGCTGGAGAAATACCCACAGGCTCAGGTGCTGTTCGCCGGTCAATACCAGAATGTGATGGGTGAACAGGCATACTTTGACCGGCTGATGCCGCGTATCAAGGCTTACGAAGAGATGGGCCGCTGGAAGTTCCTGGGCAACCTCAGCCAGCAGCAACTCGCTGCTTTTTACCCTAATATGGATGTGCTGGTTGTTCCCTCATTAAATTCGACCGAGGCTTTCGGGCTAGTGCAGGTGGAGGCGATGATGAACAATGTTCCCTGTGTAGCATCCTCCCTACCAGGTGTCCGCCGCCCGGTGCAGATGCATGGGATGGGTAAGGTGGTGCCGATTGGCGACCCGGCTGCGCTATCCGGGGCGTTAGTGGATATTTTCGACAGGAAAGAGAAATTCCACTGTGATACAGCCGACCTGGCCCACCAATACGACCCGGATACGGTGGCGGCGGAGTATGAAAAGCTGTTAAAATAGAATGGTAGAATCTGACGGTTTGGGACGTATCAAGCAGCATTTCATCAGTTTTATATGAAAGACTTCTTATATACTCACCTCCGTGACCTGCCATATTTCCGCGCTCTCCTGCGTGCGGTTGAATCGTCTTATTATCAGGATCTCGATCTGCCCTCTCCCATATTAGATCTGGGCTGTGGCGACGGAGATTTTGCCCATTTGACCTTCGATCACCCGATCAATGTTGGGCTTGACCCATGGCATGACCCCATTCAAGAGGCACGGCGGCGCGGCATTTATTCCACGCTGGTTGAAGCAGATGGATCCGCGATGCCTTTGCCAAGCGGGTTCTTTGCATCTGCTTTCAGCAATTCGGTCCTGGAACATATCCCGGGCATCGACATCGTTTTGGTGGAGCTGGCCCGTGTAATGAGACCTGGCGCACCCTTCTACTTCTGCGTTCCGAACCAGAACTTTCTCCCAACACTTTCGATCGCTCGATTCTTCAATTCCATTGGTCTGCGGCCTCTGGCCAGGGCCTATTTGGTTTTTTTCAACCGTATCTCCCGGCATTATCATTGCGACGACCCGGCCACCTGGCAGGAACGCCTGGAAAAGGCTGGTTTTACGGTGGAGTGCTGGTGGCATTATTTTCCTCCACGGACATTGCATGTCCTGGAGTGGGGACATTATTTTGGCTTGCCGGCCTTGGTATCACGGAAACTGTTTGGGCGCTGGATCATTGCCCCTTATCGCTGGAATCTCGCCCTGACATATCAGCTTTTAAAAAAATATGCAGATGCGTCACCTTGTGAGGATGGCGCCTATACTTTTTATGTGACGAGGCGCAAGACTTGAAGCACATTGGCAGGTGATAGCTTCACCCCAGCTTGCTACATCCATAGGTACCCTCGGTTTTTTTGAAGCATGATAGTGGCAGCCTCGGTTGGGATGTCTTTGAGACATTTCCAGCTGGTGGAAAAACCCAGCGAAGGAGGAATGGCCGTGGTCTTCAATTGATACGGAACCTGCTTGGAGGGTCATGTGACTTTTAGTGTCGATAAGAATTCGATTGCCATAGGATCCATATCCGCCCTCTGAAAACCTGCTGTTGTGAAGTGGACATCGAGAAAAATATGAATAACGATCAACCGCCTGTACCAGAAGAACCCAGTATCCTTGATTACTTGAAATCAAAGTTGAAGTTCTGGGAACGCGGGAATAAGATTAACCCATACGGACTGGAACCGGTACCTCCTCAGCTGGCTGGACAAGAAACTCCAGTAATTTCTCAGCCTGAGAAACCGGAAATGACAGAAAAGCCTCGCAAAAAGATCACCCGGACGGGTACCTGGCCCTGGCGTTCTTTGGTAGCCATTGTATTTGCCCTGCTGGGACAAAGAGCTTTTGAACCATCGCCCAACCGGACTGCAGCCAACGGGTTGGTGCTCTATGGGATCGGCATCGCCTGGCTTATCCTGGCTTACCTGCGCAAAGAGTGGATTCTCGTTCCTTATCCCGAAACAAATACCGGATCTGCGGATATGCTGAGAGTGAAACCTGTGCAACTCGTCCTGGGGATCCTGGTGTCGGTGGCGGCTTTACTGACACTTGGTCGAAACTTGTTCACTCCGTTGAATGTAACTTTATGGGTTCTTGCGATTTCTCTTTTTACGTGGGCATTCTGGCAACTGCGCGAAGATCAGCCACCGTTCTGGCTGCGGGTGAAGGAATTCTTCAGGCGCGACAGCTGGCAGTTAATAGTCACCCGCTGGACTCTTTTAGCTCTGGCGGTGATCGGTATAGTTTTTTTCTTCCGCGTATACAACATCGGCGGTGTCCCGCCTGAACCGTTCAGTGACCACGCTGAGAAACTCCTGGATGTTTTTGATGTATCCCAGGGCCATACTCATATCTTTTTCCCGCGCAATACCGGTCGTGAAGCCATTCAGATGTACCTCACCCTGGTGGTCTCATGGGTCTTTGGCACGGGGCTATCGTTTCTGAGCCTGAAGATCGGGACGGTCTTCTGCGGACTGGCAACCCTGCCCTATTTGTATCTGCTCGGGAAGGAATTCGGTGGCAAACGGATCGGCTTAATAGCGGTATTCTTTGCTGGGATCGCCTATTGGCCAAATGTCATCAGCCGGGTGGGCTTGCGCTTCCCGCTCTATCCTTTATTTGCAGCACCGACCCTTTACTATCTCCTGCGTGGACTGCGGACCCGCAGGCTCAACGATTTGATCATTTCCGGCTTGTTCCTTGGCCTGGGGTTGCACGGTTACAGCCCATTCCGCATTATGCCGCTCGTGGTGGTGGCCGCCGTCGGATTGTACGTGTTGCATGCCCAATCCAAAGGCAATCGCAAGCAGGCCGTGATCTGGCTATCCATTCTGGCTCTGATTTCGCTGATGGTTTTTCTACCGCTGGCGCGTTTCTGGTTGGACAACCCCCTAACGTTTGATTACCGAGCCTTAACGCGCTTTGGTAGCATTGGATCGCCTCTCCCTGCGCCGGCTTGGCAGATATTCCTCGCGAATACCTGGAATTCCCTGGGTATGTTCAACTGGGATAACGGGGGAATTTGGGTCCACTCTGTACCGAATCGCCCGGCGCTTGACGTGGTATCCGCGGCGCTGTTCCTTATCGGAGTGGTGCTGGTCCTGGCGCGTTACATCCGCGAGCATCATTGGCAGGATCTGTTCCTCCTGCTGTCTATTCCCTTACTTCAGCTTCCCTCGATCCTTTCCCTGGCCTTTCCGGGAGAGAACCCTTCCCTGAACCGGCCAGCAGGTGCCATCCTCCCGGTCTTCCTGATCGTGGCAGTTGCGATGGATGGATTGCTAAAAGCCATCCAGGCACACCGGAGTCGCCTGGCTGGGACAGTCCTAGTCTTTGTCGTTGCACTCAGCTTGGCAGGGTTATCAGCTTATCAGAATTACGACCTGGTATTCAACCAGTATGCCACCGAATTCCGCCAGGGCAGCTGGAATACCTCCGAGATCGCGGATGTTGTCCGGCATTTCGGCCAGGCGTATGGGACGGTTGAGGATGCCTGGGTCGTTCCCTATCCCTATTGGGTGGATACCCGCCTGGTGGGGGTCTGGTTGGGACTGCCAAACAAGGATTTTGCCCTCTGGCCTCAGGACTTCAACACCACTCTGGATATTCAGGGTGCCAAGGAGTTCATCCTAAAGCCAGAGGATACCGCCGATGTGGAATTGTTAAGACAGTTATATCCGCAGGGTGTTCTGAGTACATTCCACTCGGCCCTGGAAAATGCCGGGAAGGATTTCCTGATCTTTTTCGTACCACCGGCGAATTGACCGGCGTGGAGATGCCTGAATGAATAATGAACAAACCGCGGCCGCTCGGAAAAAATGGGATTGGGTATTCGACCTGTTATTTGTCGGTGTCCTGCTAGGGGCGGCGTATTTCCGCTTCACAGGTGCGGCCTGGGGCGACCTCAACATCCAGCATCCGGATGAGAACTTCATTACATCAGTGACTCTCGGCATCCAGCCGGTTGGAACTCCACTGGAAAAGCTCGGACCGCCTCCCACCCAGGCGGCGCAGAACTGGAGAAGCATCTCGCCCAGAGCATACCCGGATTGCGTCTCCTGGGGCGGTTATTTCGATACCAACTGCTCGCCATTAAACCCCCACAACCGCGGCTCTTCTTTTTATGTTTATGGCGACCTGCCGGTGATCATGACCCGCTATCTGGCCACCTGGCTGGGGGAGGTGGATCACCTGACCCTGTTTGGACGCTATCTGTCCGGCGTGATGGACCTTGGTACGCTGCTCCTGCTGTACTTGATCGTCAAACGGATCTACAGGTCGCGTGTGGCTCTCCTGGCTGCGGCGTTCTCCGCTGTTGCCGTGGAGCAGATCCAGCAGTCCCATTTCTACACCACCGATAATTTTGCGGTCTTTTTTATGTTCCTGACATTGTATCTCGCCGTCCTGATCGCGACTGGGGAGTGGAAGCCGGCTGGGAGAAGGCTAACTGTCGCCGAGGAGGACGAGGAGGATGATGAAGAAGGTTCTGAAAACAAACCATCCCTGGGTTCGATGCTGTGGCAAACCCTGTTGGACTTGGGAGGCGATCCGTTAACCCTGCTTTCGATCGGATTCGGGATCGCCCTGGGGATGGCTGTGGCCTCCAAACTCAACGCAGCCGTCATCGCTGTGACCCTACCGGTAGCCTTGCTGGTGCGGTACAGCCGGTCGAAGGCCGCGGACACAGTGGTGCAAGGAACCAGACGGGAGCGCTCCGAAGATTTTATTGGAAGGGCAATCATTTTCCTGCTCATCGGGGCGGTCGTTTCGGTGCTGGCTTTTCGAGTCTTCCAGCCCTACGCCTTCAACGGACTGGGTCTCGACCCGCAGTGGCTAGCAAATATTCGCGAGCAGCGCGGACAGGCTAGCCCAAATGCTGACCTGCCCTGGGCATTGCAATGGGCGCGGCGCACTCACCTTTACTCTTTTCAGAACCTGAACGAATGGGGCTTGGGACTGCCGCTTGGCATCCTGGCCTGGACTGGATTCCTGTGGATGGGCTGGCGTATACTGAAAGGTGAGTGGCGCAATCACGTCCTGCTTTGGAGTTGGACGGCAATCTATTTTGTCTGGCAGTCATTTCAATATAACCCTACCATGCGCTACCAACTGCCCATTTATCCGCTACTGGCCATGATGGCAGCCTGGGCGCTCTTCGATTGGGCGAAGCCGCGCCTGACGGGATTGAAGCGAGTCAATTGGCGGGCGATCCTTTCTGCCGCAATCGGCGTTTTGGTCCTGACCGCAACCGCGGTCTATGCTTTTGCCTTCAGTCGTATTTATATCCGCCCGGAAACGCGCATCGCCGCTTCGAATTGGATTATCCAAAATGTCCCCGGCCCCATCGATCTAAAAATTAAAACTGCCAGTGGGACAACTTACAATCAGCCATTGCCATTTTCGACCGGTGCGGTTATCCAATCCGGCATGCCCTTCCAGACGGTTTTTATCCCCCAAAGCGAAGGCGTTCTAACATCGATCCTGCTCGCCCACGTGGCCGATTCTTCCGCTTCGGGTGTGCAGACCCTTCATGTTATCCTCTCTAATTCGCCCGACCCGACGCCGGACGATGTTCTGGTTGACCTGCCTGTGACAGCTGACTTTGCTTCCACCGGTGATGGGCGTGGTAACCCTGTCACGCTTATGCTCGGCAGCCCACTTAGCCTCCAGAAGGGCAGTACTTATTACCTGCAGATCCAGACCACGGGTGGTGTGCTGGCCCTGGTTGGTGCCTCGGTTGCCAACGAAACAGACTACGATTACCCCCTGCCTTTCCGCACTGCAACGTACGATCCTTATAACGGCATCTATCCAGGTGGAATTGATCTTCAGGTCTATTGGGACGATAACGCTGACAAACTTGCCCGCTTCCAGAGCGTGCTGGACCAGACCGATTACATCTTCATCCCCACCAATCACCAGTATGCCCAGATTACGCGCATCCCTGAACGCTACCCGTTGACCACAGTGTATTACCGCCAACTCATCGGCTGCCCAGCGGATAAGGACATCATCTGGTGTTACGAGACAGCTAAGCCGGGCATGTTCCACGGGACTCTGGGCTTCGATCTGGTTGCCACTTTCGAATCCTATCCGACCATTGGCCCGCTCGTGATCAATGACGAGCCCGCTGAAGAAGCCTTTACCTTTTACGACCATCCGAAAGTATTGATCTTCGAGAAGAACGCCAGTTACACCCCGGCTATCGTCCAATCGGTGCTTGGACAAGTGGACTTCAGCCATGCAATCCACCTCACCCCGGGCCAGGCTGATACCTATAAGAGCTTGATGCTCCCCGCCGACAAGTTGGCGGTCCAGCAGGCGGGAGGCACATGGTCGGACCTGTTCAATCGCGAGGCTCTTTATAACCGTTATCCGGTGCTTGGCCTGCTGCTCTGGTACCTGGTCATCTTTGCCCTCGGGATGATCGTCTATCCTCTGGTGCGGGCGGGCTTCCCCGGTCTCGCCGACCACGGCTACCCGCTGGCGCGGATCATCGGCCTGCTGCTCTGGGCCTGGCTGGCCTGGATGGCAGGCTCAGTTGGATTCTCGTACAGCAAGCTGACCATCGGGATTGTCCTCGGGATTGTGGTTTTGATCGGCCTGTGGCAGGCCTGGCGCCAACGGCATGAGCTGTCGCAGGAATTCCGCGAGCGCTGGAAGTACTTCCTAATGATCGAGGTTATCTTCCTGGCCTTCTTCCTGCTGGATCTGTTCATCCGCCTCGGTAACCCGGATTTGTGGCATGACCCGAACGGTGGTGAACGCCCAATGGAGTTCGCTTTTTTCAATGCCATTTTAAAGAGTTCCTCCTTCCCGCCTTATGACCCGTGGTTCGCGGGCGGTTACATCAACTACTATTATTACGGCTATGTGATCGTAGGCACACCGGTCAAATTGCTCGGCATCGTGCCGTCCATTGCCTACAACCTCATCTTGCCGACTCTGTTTGCCTGCCTGGCATTGGGGGGCTTCTCGGTAATGTGGAACTTGATGGCCATTGGACAACAAACAGGGAAGCCCACCTGGAAGTCTCTCATAAGCCAAACGCCTTTCATCGCGGGAATCACCGGTTCAGCCGTCTTGGTCTTGCTTGGCAACCTTGCTCTTGTTCGCATGTTTTATCGGAGTTTCATGTGCGTGGCAGCGCCCAGTAGCCTGCTTGGAGGGCTCGGTATTCATGATTGTATTATTACTCCGGGCAATGTCGTCGACAAAGCAAACATCTTCTTGCGTCTCTGGTGGATCATCAAAGGATTCTTCCTTACTTTAGGCGGTCAAAATCCGGATGGAACGATCAGTAGCGCGCGTGAATTGTATTGGGCAGCTACCCGTGTCCTGCCAGCTGCCTCAGGCGGTCCTATAACCGAGTTTCCATTAGCCAGTTTCCTATGGTCCGACCTGCATGCTCATCTTATGGCGCTGGGGGTGACAGTAGTGGTAATTGCCTGGGTGCTCTCTGTTGTTTTAGCTAAGGCAAAATGGAAGAACCATCTGGATACCGCTCTAGCCTTTGTCCTTGGTGGGCTGGTCATCGGTGCCCTTAAACCTATCAACACCTGGGATTTTTACACTTATTTGCTGTTAGCCTGTATTGTGCTGGCTTATGTCATTTGGCGCTATGTTGATACCAATCGCATTCCTATCGACCTGCCCGACTGGATCAAGCGTCTTTTATTTTCATTGGGCGCGGTAGCCCTGCTGGCTGGTCTCTCGCTTATGTTCTACCAGCCGTTCACTCACTGGTTTGGACAGGCTTATAACTCATTTGAGGCCTTGAAGGGCGTCCGCTCGAATATTTCCTCCTATCTCGTTCACTGGGGTGTCTTCTTGTTCTTCATAGTTTCGTGGATGACTTGGGAGACGCGCCAGTGGCTGGCAGAGACGCCCGTCTCTTCCTTGCGCAAACTGCGCCCGTATCGAGACCTGGTTTTGGGTGCGATGGTTATCTTTCTAATGGTGCTTGTCATCCAGCAGGTTTGGGTGATGCTTCCCAGCCAGATTCCCTGGAAAGGAGTCACCATTCCGTGGGTTGTCCTACCCCTGGTAGTCTGGGCAGGGGTGCTGATATTGCGTCCTGGCCTTCCGGATATCAAGAGGTTGGTGCTATTTATGGTGGGGACCGCCCTGATGATCACCATGATTGTTGAATTCCTTGTTGTCAAGGGGGACATAGGCCGCCAGAACACGGTCTTTAAATTCTACATGCAGGCATGGGTTTTACTGGGATTGAGTGCCGCTGCTGCTTTCAATTGGCTGCTGGGTGAATTCCGCAAATGGCTGCCTGGTTGGCGCATAACCTGGAATATTATCGCTACCGTCTTTGTTGCCTGCTCAGTGATCTTTTTATTCGATTATGGGATAGCCAAAGTCAATGACCGGATGTCGCTGGCTGCCCCACACACACTCGACAGCATGACCTACATGGAATATGCTCACAATTCACAGTATGGGGTAACCATGGACCTGAGCGAGGATTACCGAGCCATTCTCTGGATGCAGAATAATGTTCAGGGGTCTCCCGTCATCGTAGAGGCCGCGCCTGCAGGAGTCCAGTATACTTGGTTGGGACGTTTCTCCGTCTATACAGGCCTTCCGGATGTGGTCGGCTGGGAATGGCACGAGTCGCAGCAGCGCGTTTTAGATTCAGCCACTGTGATCGCCCGTGGCAAGGAAGAGGATGCGTTTTATGGCACCACCGAGATCAGTGCGACGCGTAATTTCCTAAGCAAGTACAATGTCCGTTACATTATCGTCGGCCAGTTGGAGCGCGCCAAATATACTCCCGGCGCTCCAAATGGTCCGGTTCTTGCGGGAGAACCCAATGGTTTGCTCAAATTCGATCAATACAATGGGTCGCTCTGGAATGAAGTTTATCGGGATGGTCAGACGGTAATATATGAGGTCCCAACCGTGAGGCTGGTGATTCCGTGACCGAACTCATTTACCATATCACCTCACAGGCCGCCTGGTCAGCTGCCCAAAAGCCCGGAGCCTATTCCGTCAGTTCATTGGAGGGCGAAGGATTCATCCATTGTTCCAAGACACACCAAATTTTGCGTGTAGCAAATGCATTCTATCCAGGGCAGTATGGATTAGTGATCCTGGGCATCGATCTCTGCCGGCTTGAGCCCGAAGTCCGCTGGGAAGCTGGTACGGATAAACCCGACGAATTGTTTCCCCATATCTATGGTCCTCTTAACCTGGATGCTGTTGTGCGTGTGCTCGATTTTGAGCCAGGCCCGGATGGCATGTTCTCCCTGCCAAAGGAATTAATTTAATGAACCAGGGCCTCACAATCCGCCCTGCAGGACTGACCGATTCCGACCTGTCTACCAGGCTCATCTATTTGACGATGGGCATCGAAGCAGATTGGCTTTTCGGACAGGAAAAAGGTCATCCCACTCTGAAAGTGATCGCTGACCTTTTCCTGTGCAAGAATAACCGTGTCAGCCATAGCCTTGTGCATCTGGCGGAACGGGACGGGCAGGTGGTGGGCCTGCTGCTCGCGTACCCCGGAGAGCGGCTTTCCAAGCTGAACTGGCTGACGGGCTGGTGCTTGTTGAAAATTGTGGGACTGCCTGCCACCATTCGGCTGGCACGTATGCAGTCAGCCTACGGCGATTTAATAGAAGCCGAATGGGACGAATTTTATATCAGCAATCTGGCGGTGTTCCCTGATTTTGAGGGGCAGGGGATCGGTACGCAGTTGATGGCGTACGCGGAAGAATTGGCGCGGGCCTCAGGTTTACAAAAATGCAGCTTGATCGTTGCTTTCGGCCATGAGCACGCCTGTACCCTGTATGAGCACCTGGGATACAAGATTGTTCGTTCCTATTTGAGCGCACATCCGAAGGTGGCCGAAGGCAGTGGCGGATACCACAGGATGGTAAAATTGCTTACTCCACCTCCTGGCAGTTGATGATCGAAGACAAGCGCTTATGTTATCCTTCCTTGCCTGGTACCTGCTCGTTTCCGCCCTTGGCTGGCTGACTTTCCCGATGGCTTTTCGCCTCTTCCCGGCTTTAACTGACCGCGGATTCAGTCTGGCGCGCACCCTTGGCATGCTGGTATGGGGGTATGCCTTCTGGATGATGGCCTCTTTGGGGATCGTCCAGAACGACGGCGGCGGGTTGCTGCTGGGCCTGGCGGCCTTGCTAGCTGTTTCCGGATCCACCTTGATCCGCAAGGAAGTCCGCAAGTCCCTGGGGGAGTGGATCGGGTCCAACAGACGTTTGATTGTCACGGTCGAAGTTTTGTTCTTCCTGGCTTTTACTTTCCTGGCCTTCGTTCGTGCCGGGAACCCGGAGATTGTCGGCACCGAAAAACCGATGGAACTGGCCTTTGTCAATGCCATCCTGCACTCGTCGACTTTCCCGCCCCACGACCCGTGGCTTTCGGGTTACGCCATTTCTTATTATTACTTTGGGTATGTGATGACTGCCATGCTCGCCAAGGCTACCGGGACGTTGGGTAGTGTGGCTTTCAACCTGATGCTTTCGTTGGTGTTCGCCTTGAGTGCTGTGGGTGCCTATGGCGTACTCTATAACCTGCTGGCTACCTGGAGGAAGGGTCACCCATCCCATGCTCAATCCCGACCGTTGACCGGGCTGCCGTTGCTCGGTCCCTTTTTCCTCTTGATCCTCTCCAACTTCGAGGGTTTTCTGGAAGTCATCCACCGCCTCGGCCTCTTCTGGAAATTCGCCGCAGATGGCACGGCCACTTCCTCTTTCTGGATCTGGCTTGGGATCCTGGATTTGGATCAGGCGCCAAGCCTTCCATTGGGTATGATGCCCGAACGTTATTACTGGTGGTGGCGTGCCTCCCGCGTGATTTCCGACTATTCCCTGACCACCGTCCGTAGTGAGATCATCGACGAATTCCCGTTCTTTTCTTACCTGCTTGGTGACCTCCATCCGCATGTCCTGGCGATGCCGTTTGGGCTTCTGGCGGTGGCGGTGGCGTTCAACATCTTCCTGGGCGGCTGGAAAGGGGAGACGAATCTGGGCTTTTACAGGCTGCCTGTCCACCCGCAGGGCCTGTTTTTCGGAGCGCTTGTTTTGGGCGGTCTGGCCTTCCTGAACACCTGGGATATCCTGATCGGTTTTGCCCTGCTCATTGGTGCATACGCGTTGATGCGGGTGTTGACCTCCGGTTGGGCCTGGAAAAGGCTGGAGGATGTTTTCGCCCTGGGAGTTCCGCTTGGTCTGCTGGCAATCCTGCTTTACTTACCATTCTATGTGGGTTTCTCATCCCAGGCAGGCGGTATCCTGCCCAATCTTGAAGACCCGACTCGCGGCGTCCAGTTGTGGATTATGTTTGGTCCGTTGTTCCTGGCGATGGCTGCTTGGCTGATCTACCTCTGGCGCTCTGAAAAACATCCCGCAAAGTGGAAGCTTGGTTTTAGCCTGGCGGGTTTCCTGGTTGTGCTCCTGTGGATTTTCTCGTGGTTGCTCGGCTTGCTGGCGAAAATCAAGATGCCTGATTTCGTGACCAGTTACCTGGCAAATGAGGGCTTCTTGAGCGCCGCGCTTTATTTTTCAGCGGCTTCGCTGCGTCGTCTGTCTTATATCGGTGGTTTGCTAACGCTGCTCGTCCTGCTCGGTACCGCACTGGCATTCCTCCTAATATCGAAAGAGGCCAAGCAGAATTTGGAGCAGGCTGAAGAAAAAGAAGCCCGCCCTTCGGCTCCTTACCTGCATCCTGCCTCCTTTGTGCTTTTCATGATCCTCCTCGGCACGCTGCTTGTGCTGGCTCCTGAATTTGTTTTCCTGCGCGACCAGTTCACCGACCGTATGAACACCATCTTTAAATTCTATTACCAGGCCTGGATGGTGTGGAGTCTGGCCTCTGCTTTTGGGGTGGCGGTATTGCTGCAAGACCTGCGCGGCGCTTGGAATTGGGTCTACCGGGCTGGCCTGGCACTAGTCCTGTTCATGGCGCTGCTCTACCCGGTTCTTGGAATGCTGACCAAGACCAATGATTTCCAGATCCCCGCGTTCCTTAAAAACCTGGAGGTGGCGCGCAAGGCAGGTGACCCCTCTCCGTGGCAGAACGCTGCCCAGGTTTGGACCATGGATGGAGGTGCCTTCTTCGACCGGATCTATCCCGACGATATGGCTGCCGCGGCCTGGCTCCGTACTGCGCCTTATGGCATTATTGTCGAGGCGACCAAGCCCGACGCAAGCTACTCAGACTGGGGCCATGTCTCCATATACAGCGGACTGCCAACCGTGCTTGGTTGGCCGATGCACGAGGGTCAATGGCGCGGCACCTATGAACCGCAAGGCACCCGCCAGGAGGATATCCGCACCCTGTATGAAACCTCCAATTGGATTGAAGCCCAGGCCATTCTTTCCCAATATGGGATCCATTATGTTGTCGTAGGAACGCTCGAGCGGAGTACATATCATCTCAATGAAAATAAATTCCAACGCTACCTCACGCCTGTGTTCCAACAGGGCCAGGTGACAATCTATGAAGTTCCTTAGTAATGACTTAAGTGGTTACTACCATGATACAAGGTACTGCGATAAGAGTTGTATCTAAAACCCGTTAATTCAGAGCCTAGTGATACAGAAAAGTTCATCTTTTTATGCAATAAGCAGTAAAATAACGCCAATGAAGAAATTTCAACCCACCATCGAACACTCCATTTACGCCATTGCGCTCATCTTGGCCGTCGGCTTGCGTTTCCTGCACCTTGGCGCCCTGCCACTCTCCGATTTTGAAGCGGACTGGGCGCTGCAGGCTTTGCGGGTGTCTCAGGGGCTGCAGCCAGCCATTGGCGCCAACCCTGCCTACGTCCACCTAACCGCCATTCTCTTCTATATTTTCAGCGGGACGAATTTCCTGGCCCGTTTCTGGCCAGCCCTGGCAGGCACAGCCCTCGTTCTTGCCCCATGGTTCTTGCGCGGCCGCATTGGACGTATCCCGGCGCTTGTGCTGTCCTTTGGCCTGGCCATTGACCCTGGCCTGGTAGCGATGTCGCATTTGGCAGGCGGACCGATGCTGGCGATCACCTGCCTAGCTCTGGCCGGATTGCTTTGGCGGGATGGGCGTCTTTCTGCAGCCGGTTTCTTTGCCGGGCTGGCGTTGCTTTCCGGGCCTTCAGTTTGGTTTGGCCTGCTCGGGTTGGTGCTGGCCTGGGCCATCCTTGCTTTGTTTGGCAGGCGCGCTCCCGATCAGGTTGAGGAAAAAAATTCTGATGAGGGGGTGGTTACAAGCCTCCCACCCGCCGGTATAGAGGAAAAACCTGGTGATGAAGGAGCAGTCGCGGTTACCCCGCCGGCTGACCCAGAGCCAAGTCGAAGCATGCGCTGGGAGGATTATCGGGGCATGCTCGCCTGGGGGTTGGGGACTTTGTTTGTTCTGGGCAGTTTGTTCATCCTTTCGCCAAAAGGGTTGTCCGCTATTGTCCTGTCGTTTTGGGAATCCCTGCGCGGCTGGTGGATGCTTTCGGATGTCTCGGTCTGGCGGCCTTTGCTGGCTCTGCCCGCCTATGAGATCGTGCCGCTCGGATTTGGCATTGCCGGCGCGGTGCGCGGCATTCTCAAACATGACACCGGTTCCATCCGCCTCGCGATCTGGGCCCTGGTGGCGATGGTGCTGGCGCTCATCTACCCTGGCAAGGCAACGAGTGATCTCACCTGGGCACTCCTGCCTCTATGGATTTTAACGGCCATTGAGCTGGGTCATCACTTCGATTTTGAAGGCTGCAACCGCTGGGAATTGGCCGGTGTGATTACGCTGGTTGTCGCTCTGCTGGTCTTTGGTTGGCTCGACCTAGCAGGTGTTACCAATATGGATCCGGGCACGCCGGAGGCGCATATGCGTCTCTATCTGCTGGGCGCGGTGGTGCTCTTGATCGGCTTAAGCCTCCTGCTGGTGGGGGCGGGATGGTCGGCAAATGTGGCTCGCCTGGGTGGGGTATGGGCCGCCGTCCTTACATTGACAGCTTTCACGCTCGCCATGAGTACCGGTGCGGCGGGTCTGCGTGAGCCTCTGACGGCCGATCTCTGGCAGTCTGAGCCGCGCACCAGTCGTGTGGATGTGCTGCTGGAAGTCGCCAACCAGATCTCGGACCTGAATGCGGGCTATGCCGGACAACTGCCACTGACCGTCCTCGGTGTGGACTCCCCGGCTTTGCAATGGTTGTTCCGTGACTGGCAGGTTCAAAATGTGAGCGCGCTTGCTCCGGATGCGAAACCTGAATTGATCATCTCTTCCATTGACCAGTTAAACCTGGTGGCGGATTATCGTGGCGAGGCGCTCCCGCTAAGCGAAGTCGCCGACTGGAGCCATGTCACCTCTTCCGGCTGGTTGAAATGGTTCGTCTATCGCCAGATGCCCCTCCTGCGCCAGGATATTATCCTATGGGTGCGCTCTGACCTGATGCTCGACAGCCAGGGCCTTCCCACCACCCCTTAATGATCTTAACCTTATGCCTATTCCCAACATTATCGCCATAGATGGCCCAGCAGCCTCGGGCAAGTCCACCCTGGGTCGGCGGTTGGCCGATTCCCTCGGGTACCTGTTCTTCGATACCGGTGTCATGTATCGCGCCGTCACTTGGGGCGCCCTCCTGCGCGGCTTGCAGATTGGTGATGAGATCGTGGTCACGAATCTAGCCGAGACTGCCCAGATCGATGTTCGCCCTCCGTCGAAAGACGATGGGCGCGCTTGCGACGTTCTTCTCGATGGCGTGGATATCACCTGGGAGATCCGCCGGACCGACGTGGAAGCCAGCGTTTCACCCGTTTCAGCCTACCGCGGGGTGCGCCAGGCCCTGGCTTCCCAGCAGCGGCGCATCGGTTTGCGCGGGCGGGTCGTTATGGTGGGACGCGATATCGGCACCGTCGTCCTGCCCGAAGCTGGTCTGAAGATCTATCTGGATGCCTCTGCGGAGGAACGCGCCCGCAGACGGTATGAAGAGATCCTCCAGCGCGGCGGCCAGGCCGATTACGCCAAAATTTTGGCCGGAGTTCGCAACCGTGACGAGATCGACTCCACCCGGGCTTTCTCCCCTTTGCGCGCCGCTGAAGATGCTATCATCCTCGACTCTGACAAATTGAATGCAGACGAAGTGTTTGCCAAAGTGGAGGCATTATGCCGGTAACAGAATATCACTTGGCCTGGTGGAGGCGTTGGCTGGCCCGCCCGTTCCTGCGGGTGGCTTTGCGCATTCTGTTCCACATCCTTGGACCAGTGAAGATCACTGGCAGGGAAAATGTCCCCTTCGGCAAACCTTATATCCTGGCTATCAACCATGTCTCGGTTTTCGACCCGCCCTTCACCGGGGTGTTCTGGCCGGAGCAGGTGGAGGCCATGGGTGCAGCGGAAGTCTGGGGTAAGCCTGGGCAGAACATCCTTGCCCGTCTTTGGGGTGGCATCCAGGTCCATCGCGGCGAATATGACCGGGCGATGTTTGAAACGGTCCTGGCGGTTCTGCGAACTGGATACCCGCTGTTGATCGCCCCCGAAGGTGGACGTTCTCATACCCCGGGCTTGCGGGTAGCCAAACCGGGAATTGCCTATCTCGCCGAACAGTCCGGCCTACCTGTCATCCCGGTGGCTATCGTTGGCACCACCGATGATTTCTGGCATAAGGCCACAAAAGGCAAACGACCGCAGTTGGAAATGCGCATCGGGAAGCCCATCCTTCTACCTGCAGTGGAAGGCAAGGGAGAGGCGCGCCGCCTCTCCCGCCAGCAGAATGCCGATCTGGTAATGCGTGTCATCGCCGGAATGCTGCCCGAGGAATATCGCGGTGTCTACGCCGCTAATGCCATCCTCCCCGAAACCCGTTAGCAAAATTTGGCGCCCGGGTCTGACCCACCTGCCTGTTCTGACCCCTGGCCGACGTCTCTTCCGGCGTATTCTTAAACTCCTTTGCCGGGTTGTCGTCTTCGCCTGTACTCGGATGACGATCACTGGGTTGGAAAATTATCCCCGCTACACACCGGCGCTGGTCGTCATCAATCACTTGGGCGACCCGGATGCGGTTCTGCTGCTGGCTGCTTTGCCGGATTTCCCCGAAATGATCGGAAAGATCGAATTGCGTGACATTCCCGTGCTCCGGCTTTTGGCGGGGTTGATCGGCGTTATTTGGGTGCACCGCGGCCAGCCGGACCGGGGCGCGATATCCGCCGTGCTGGAGGCTTTCCGCCATGGACGGAGGACCATCATCGCCCCAGAGGGGCGCGAATCCGTTAGCGGCGCGCTGGAGGTGGGTGCAGACGGGGCCGCGTTCTTGGCGCTTAAGTCCGGGGTCCTGGTTGTTCCGGTGACGATGACCGGCAGCGAGTTCCGGCGTATCGAGAACAACCTGAAAAAGATGCGCCGCACTCCGGTCACGATCAGGGTCGGACAACCGTTTGTATTATCGTTAAATGGGCGCCGTCAGGATACATTGCAGGAAGGGACGCGCATCATCATGGAGTCGCTGGCCCGCCAGCTCCCGCCCGAATACCGCGGCGTTTATGCGTATGTGGAAGAATAATCTGGCTTAATAAGCCTTATCTCTATTGCTTTTCCAAAGAGGATATTGAAAAAAACAGATATTTGTTAGTATAGCTCCCAAATCCCTGTTTATTTAGGCTCCCTTCTTACGATGATATAACAATTTTATTCCTCCTCATGTAACATTTTTTTAGCTTATTATAGGTTTGATAATGAAGAAGCCCTCGAGGAAAAAAAGAGCAACTTGGTATGGGTTGTTTGTTCCTCCGGTTCAATAATATCCTCCCCATAGGTTGTAAATCCATGAGTTCATCATGAGCCAAAACCGAAATGTCCCCAGAATATGAAGGGCGATATTTTCTAACCGATTTCCCTTTGACCGAATCACCCCCCTCGGTTATAATTGCGACCCGTCCCTGTTCCATGCTGGAACCGGGATGACCATGTCTCGTGCAAGCACGGAGACAATCTCAAAAACCCCAGCGGAAAAACCGCTGTTTGGTGTTTTAATATATTAATTCGGAGTTAGTAGATGCCTAAGCGTACTTATCAACCCAAAATCCGGCGGCGCGTGCGTGTACATGGCTTCCGCCAGCGCATGTCCAGTGCAGATGGCCGCCAAGTGCTCAAGCGGCGGCGTTTGAAAGGTCGTATCCGCCTGACCGTCCGCAGCAATTCGCACGTCAAGCACGTCCGCTGGTAGGATTTCGGCAGCGCCGCGCTTTGTTTGCGCGGACGAAGGGGAGACGCAGGTGAAACGCTGTTTTCGCCTGACCAGGTCAACCGATATCAAGAGGGTGCGGCGTTCAGGCAAGTCGTATGCCCATCCGCTTGTGGTTTTATATGTGGTCAAATCGGATCTGCCTGCAACGCATGTTGGGGTGAGTGCCGGGTTGGCAGTCGGGAATGCGGTCAAACGCAACCGGGCCAAGCGTATGTTGCGGGCAGCGATAAATGATCTGATCCCGCTGACAGATCCCGGATCCGACCTGCTGCTAATCGCCCGTGCTCCGCTCCTTGCTGCGAATATCGACCAGGTCCGTGAAGCTCTGTCCGTTTTACTGAAACGTGCCGGTCTCCTTTCCAAAGCCTATGGCGTTTGAGTATTTACCTCACGATTATTCCCATGAACCACACCTGCGCGACCTGCCCCGCACGGTATGCTATTGGCCGCGCCTGGTTTTGCTGGGACTCATCCGTCTGTACCAGGCGAGTTTTGCCAAAACCCTTCCGCCCGATACTTGCCGCTTCTACCCGTCCTGCTCGCATTTCGGTTACCAAGCGGTTTATAAGTATGGAGTGATGAAGGGCGGGGTCAAGGCCATTTGGCGCGTCTTGCGCTGCAACCCATTCAATCCCGGGGGCTATGACCCCGTTCATTAGGAGAGACAAGACTCCATGAAGACAAAATACCTGCTTTTAATTGGTTTGGCGCTGGCCATGGCTGTGGTTCTGGGGGGCTGCGCCACCGGTCTGTCAGCCTCTTCCTGGCCGGGCGTGACTGCTGATGCCACCAATGCCTATATTGCCGGCGGTCCTTATGTTTACGCCGTCAACCTGCAGACTGGCGTGGAGGTTTGGCGTTACCCCGCCAAGGCGGCCACTGCCACGCCTTACTATGCCACACCAGTCTTAACCCCCGACGGGCAGTTGATCGTTGGCAGTTTCGATCATAAACTCTACAGCCTCAACCCGCAAAGCGGTGCCCAGAACTGGGTCTTTGATCAAGCCAGGGATCGGTGGATCGGCGGCGTGCTGGTCACCAGCGAGGGGATCTATGCAACCAATGCTGATTACAACCTGTATGCCCTCACCTTCACCGGCACTCTAAAGTGGGTCTCGCCTTTCCAGGCAGACCAGGCGATTTGGGGAAGCCCGGTTTCGGACGGTACCAACATCTACTTTGGTACCCTCGGGCGGAAGGTTTATGCCGTGAATGCCCAGACCGGCAAGCAGGTATGGGTGAAGGCCGTGGACGGAGCCATCCTCGGTTCACCGGTACTGGGACCGAACAATACCCTTTATGTAGGTACTTATGGCGATGCGCTGGTGTCGTTGAACACGAGCAACGGTTCGATCGTCAAACAGGAAACCGCTTCATCCTGGATCTGGTCTGGCCCGGTGCAGGATGGCACCAATATTTACGTGGGTGATGGCAATGGAATGCTTTATGCTTTCCCGATGACCGATACTGGACAGCCTTGGACCCAGCAGTTGGGCGGGGCCATTGTAGGCTCTCCTTTGGTCAACGGCAAAACCATAATTATCGGAACTGAATTGGGAAACATCTACTTCATCGACAATACCGGCCAGAACTTGCGGCCTATATCGATCACCGGGAAAATATACGCCTCTCCTGTTGCTGCTGGGACCCTGATTCTGGTTGCGCCGACCAGCGGAGATAACACTCTCGTGGCCCTTGATCTTAACGGGGTCACCAAGTGGTCATTCAAAGCTAAATAAGGAATTTGAACCATGTGGGAAACCATCATTGTCAACCCTTTTTCTACAGCACTGCTGCTGATCTATAAACTGATCGGCGGGAACTTTGGGATTGCGATTATCCTGTTCACCATCCTGATCCGCCTGATCACCCATCCCCTGATGGCATCGCAGATCAAATCCAGCACCAAGATGACGGAGTTCCAGCAGTCAAAGCAATGGCAAGATATTCAAAAAAAGTATAAGGGGGATAAGGAGAAGCTGGCTCAGGAGCAGATGAACCTGTACAAGGAACTTGGCATCAGCCCATTTGCCTCCTGTTTGCCATCGATCATCCAGATTCCGCTCATCTTTGGCCTTTATCAGAGCATCATGCGAGCCCTGGCCTCCACTCCCGGCCAGTTGCTCATCTTCACCCGGGCGGTATCTCCTCTCTTGAATTTTTTCCATATCAACTCCGCCGATCTGGTACCTCTCAACAGTAAATTCCTATGGATGAATCTGGGTCAGCCGGAGCGTGTCTACATGTTCGGGGTTGGCATTCCATTACTGGCCCTTATTGTTGCCGTCACCACCTATGTCCAGTCCAAGGTGACCATGCCGGCTTCTCCGAATCCGAATGATCAAGGCGCCATGATGAATAAGATGATGGCGCTCTACATGCCACTCCTGCTGGGTTATTTTGCCCTCACCTTTGCATCCGGTCTGTCCGTCTACTTCATCACGGGTAACTTGATCGGTATTGCGCAATACGCCTTACTGGGCAAAGTCAACTGGCGTGCTCTAATTCCAGGTTATAAACCTAATACAACGGCGAGGAACAAATGAACGAACGCACTACTCTTGAAAAAATCGCTCCAACAGTTGAAGAAGCCATCACGGAAGGATTGACCGAACTTGGCCTGACCGCTGAGGCTGTGGATGTGGAAGTTTTGGATAACGGCAGCCGCGGGCTTTTTGGAGTCGGCAGCCGCCAGGCACGCGTCCGTCTGACGGTTAAAATCGTCCCTTCCGGATCTGAAACTGGTTCCGAAAAACATGGTGCGGCCCAGACGAAAGCCACCTCTCCTGCAAAAGAAGCTGAGCCAGCGGAAATCTCGGAGGAGGCTTTTAACGTACTGGACGACAATCTCTTGTTTATCTCGCGTCAGACCGTGGCTGAATTACTGGAAAAGATGAAAATTCCCGCGAAAATCGAAGTCCGCTTCGGCGACCTCGACGAGGAAGGCCAACGGCCTGTCTTGGTGGACATTCAGGGCGATGACCTGGGTGTGCTGATTGGCCGTCGGGCTGAGATCCTGAATGCCCTGCAATATGTGGTCAATTTGATCGTCAGCAAGCAGGTGGAACACTGGGTGCAGGTAAATATAGATGTCCAGGGTTACCGGGCGCGCCACGAACGCCAGTTGCGCCAGATGGCGCAGCGCATGGCTGAACAGGCTATTAAGGCTGGCCGTCGACAGGTCCTTGAACCGATGTCGGCCAGTGACCGACGCATTATTCATCTTGAACTGCGCGACCACCCGGGTGTGACCACTCAATCTGTGGGAGAAGATCCAACCCGTAAAGTGACGATCGTACCAAAAGAGTAATTACAGATTTTAAAATTAGGAATCATGTAACCTTTGCCCCTTTCTCTGAGCGAGAGGGGCAATTCATTTATGGTTTGACTTCTTCCGGGATAAATCTTTGAACATGCTGTTTTCGAATAGTTCGCATTTCATTGAATTTGGTTCTAATATTACTGTAGAAGCATGAAGAACCAGCAGAGGGTATTCCATCGCATGATATAATCTTAAGCGTCGGTTTTGCACAAAAGCCTTCAGGAAACGGTCAAAAGGAAATGCCAGAGGTTAACGGGAAGGATACTTTTGAGGATCGTTTGAATATCGTCCTTGATGAGCTTTCGCTAGGGATTCGGTGGGAACGCCCCAGTCTCATTGTGGCGGTCTATTATTCAGAACACATCAAGAACATGGTTCAAGCTCGCCTTGCCAAGTCTCTGGGAAAATTGAAACGGACCGTTCTATATTATTCTGTTGATAAATTACATTATGATATACCGCTGGAATTGTTAAATCACCCCAAACATAATCAAGCCGTTATTTTTGTGAGTGGTTTGCGCTGGGGAGGCGGGCGAGGATATTCCAATGCTTTTCGCGCCTTGAACATGCATCGGGAATACCTAGTTGAAGGGAATATCAAAGCCATATTCTGGCTGACTAAAAAGGAAGCAAAACAATTGGCTCGGTTTTCACCTGATTTCTGGGCCTTCCGTCATAAAGTCGTTGAATTTTTCGATCTGCCTTCAAAGAATAATAATGGACTTCATGAATCATCCAAAAGTTCATTTCACCATTTGTACACAAAGAATGCAAGTGATTTCAGGTCATGGATTAGAACCGGTGAGACGTTTTATGCTCTGGGTTGTATGGATGATGCCATCCTGAATTTTCGAAAAGCTCTTCATAAGTATCCAGATGAGACTGCAATCTATTTGCAAATCGCGGAAATCTATTTTTCCATGGGCCAGCTTCCAGCTGGGGACCGTAATCTAATAAAGGCCAAAAAAGGTAAGACCGATAAGATTGATTATTTGAGGGAGTTGGATCGCGTGAAAGAGGTTGCAGGCTCAATTCAACTTGCTGGCGGCGGATTCTTGGAGGAATCTTCTTGATTTTAAAATGATACAAGTCGTTGTGGAAGCTGTAATCTCTCTTACTGCGGTCATAGTTGGCGGATTGCTTATTTCCTTTCGCCGTCAAAGGGGAATTGGCTATGCCAGCACCATTGCTTTTGCAATTTGCCTCGGCTTGGATGCAATTTCCTTGTTCGCCATCTCCCAAGTTAATAATCAACAATTTACCCTCGCATTGAAGATCATAACAAACCTTGTGATTGGTTATTCACCTGCGTTTGTTTTTATCTATATTTTAGGTTACATCATCCAAAGTCAGCGTTTATCTTATCGAATACTACTTGTTTTGGTATTTATCCCTGCTTTTTTACTGGTCCTGTTTACCGTGCAGTCGGTCCCGGGCTTCCTGTTTTCAGGATTGGAATCCCAGAATTTCATAGTGATGTCCTCATTGGATTTATGGGGATGGTTGATGTTGGTTTATTCCATCGGTATCCTGGTTGCATCTATAATCCTGACCATTACTACCTCCAGCAATGTACTTAAGCCACTCAAGGCAGGGCCGCAAATCGCCCTGAATAGCGCAATTCTTGCCAGCATTGTCCTGGATAGTGTAAGTTTCACCAAACTCGGGCCACTGACCATTGATCATTATCTGATCCTGGTAGGTCTTATCTTGATTGGGGGAGCGCTTCTTTATTCCAATCTTAGAATCCCCCAAACGAACTTGATCACTAGGGATGAATTGTTTGATAGCATTAACGATGGCATCATTATCTTAAATAATGAAGATGTAATCTTAGACTTGAATCATGCCGCGGAGCTATTGATCGGCATTCCAACCCATCTGGCGTATGGGAATTCTGTCGAACAAATATTGACAAATTGGAATAGTATCTCGGGGCCCAATAATGCCAAGGAAACAGAGTTCAGAGGAAGTATAAATTTAAACAATCAATGGCGCCATATCAGTGTCAGAATTAATAAATTGGATGGTGATAGGGGAAAAGTTATATTCCTGAGGGACATAACCGATCGAAAAGATACAACTGAATTTCGCCAACGCGCCCGGGAAGAAATGTTCAACCTCCTCAGGTCATTTTTCACGTCAGCAAATACTTCTCAAAGCTCCAATGATTTCTTTAGAGATGTGCTTTTCCAAATTGCATATACTTTCCATGCAGAAAGCGGAGCCATTTGTTTGGTTGATTCCCTTCCAAATTCCAAGAAATATAAATTCTCCATTATGGCAAAACATGGTGAACTGATGGAGGATAAAACTGCTTTACCAAATCTGCAGGAAGCATTGGTTGCATCCAAGTGGATCCTGGGGAATAAAGAACCTCTACTTATTTCTGATGCATCTCAGAACCCGCAGTTTGCTAAAGTGTCCCAACAATTAGGGGATAACGCGGTTACCGTTTTCCCTATGGTATATAACCAACAACTGATGGGTGTGCTGATTCTTGCGCGAACAGAAGCAACCGGGTTCATCGCAGATGAGATTGTCCGTTTGGGCGTTGTCACTGAAGAGCTGGCATCCTTTATATATTCCGATCGTAAGAGAAAATCCGATATTGCTCTGGCTGAGCGTCACCGCCTTGCCCAGGACCTGCACGATTCAATCACCCAGAAGTTATATGGTCTGGTAACATTGACAGAAGCTGTCAAGTTGGGATTAGAATCAGGAGCACCATTAAACGAAAACAACATGGTGGAAAGAATTAGTGAAAATGCCCGTCAAGCTCTCAGAGAAATGCGGCTATTTCTTTTCGAGCTTGAACCAGTGGATATAGATAGAGATGGTTTGGTATCAACGATCCAACAACGTTTAGCTTCCGTAGAAGGTCGCTCTGGTATCCAGGCCCGGATGGTAACAGAAGGAGAGATTTTATTATCAACCGATAAGGAAACAGAAGTCTACTATATCGTGGAAGAAGCCCTAAACAACATTCTCAAACACGCTAATGCAAAATCAGTGCTAGTGAAAATGAAGCCTCGGAAGGAATCAATATTTCTTGAGATCGTTGATGATGGAGTTGGTTTTGAACCTGATAATGTCAAGATTGGCGGTAAAGGTTTAAGAAATATAAAAGAGCGAGCTAAACGAATTAAAGGCAAACTCAAAATAGTTTCTTCTCCTAAGCAAGGGACTAAAATCACCTTGGTGATTCCACAATAATCGATACAAGGAAGGACATCCATGAAAAAAATCCGTGTTCTTATCGTCGAAGATCAGGCAGTTGTAAGAGAAGGCTTGGCAGCCATTTTTTCCTACCAGTCCGATATCGAAGTCGTTGGACAGGCAAAAGATGGGATTGAAGCTGTCGAAATGTTGAACGAAACCAAGCCAGATGTTATCCTGCTTGACCTTGTTATGCCGAGACAGGATGGCCTAACAACAATTCCAATCCTAAAAGAGAAGCGACCGGAAGCGCATATCCTGGTGCTGACGAGTTTTGCTGATAATGATCGCGTTTACCAGGCGATCAAATCTGGCGCGCAAGGGTATATGTTGAAAGACGCCACACACACTCAATTATTACAGGGGATCCGCGATGTTGCCCAGGGTCAGGCAACTTTGTATCCTTCGATTGCCATGCGTGTAATTCGAGAGTTGAATGACCCTACGGATCTAACGTTGACGACCGAACCCCTAACCCCACGTGAACTCGAGACATTGCGCCTGATATCGAGCGGTCTGAGCAATCAGGAAATCGGCCAAAAACTATTTGTGCAAGAATCCACGGTCGCAAAATATGTCAGCAATATTCTTGATAAGCTCCATTTAGCCAACCGGACCCAGGCTGCCCTGTATGCTGTCCGTAAAGGGATAACCGAGTAGAAAGAACCTCTGGCCATTCCCATTTAAGAGCCCCGCATGGTTATGCGGGGCTCTTATGTTTTTAAGAATGGAACTCCCTCATAGTTTCCACAAGCGAACGATCCGTTTTCCCACGGGGGAGGAGTATCGCAAAAACATGATGATTCCATGTCACAATTACTTCCCAATTCTTACTCTTATATAGTCCAGAGGAATAACGGGTTTCTGCGGTTCCAAATTTATAAGGAAAGCGAGAAAATAAGCTTGTTCCATTAGAAAACCTGCTCCTTTATAAAGACCGCCAACCAGCTACCATACCAACCTCAGCAGAATGAATTTTGACGAGAGAACTTTTTTTGGGACAAAAAGGAAAATGATGCTCTTCGGAAATTACACCCTACGACTAAGTGGAAAAAGCCAACTCACCCTGCCATCGAATTATCGAGAGGCGATAAGAAATACCGCTTATATCACTCAAGGGTTTGATCGGAACCTTTTCCTTTTGTCTCAACAGGCCTTTAATGCCATTTATTCACATGTAAAAGCAACCAGCATTTCTGACCCCTTGGCCCGCCTTCTGAGTAGATTATTCCTGGGAGGCGCCGTAGAGGTAGCAATTGAAGACTCTGGGCAGATCGAACTTCCATCAAGCTTATGTGAATATGCCGGGTTGGGCGAGGAAATCATTATTGTCGGGCAAGGCGAGTATTTAGAAATTTGGTCCCCGACCCTTTGGCAAAAACAAATGGACAGTCTGAATGATTTTGAAACGAATACCCATCGTTTTGAAAAATTCCATGTTTCTCTTACTTGATCTCCTTCATTGTAAACTGAAATTCACCAGTAAAGAAATCCTGGAGAGCTGATATGACAATTCTTGGCATTGATATTTCAAAATGGGATGGCAATTGGGATGCTGCCAAAGCAAAACAGGCAGGCGCAACATTTGCTTTCATAAAAGCATCCCAAGCCACTTTTACAGATCCGGAATTCCGAGCGAACTGGCAGAAGGCCAAAGACGCTGGATTACTACGGGGAGCATACCATTATCTGGATTACACCAAGCCCGGCATTGACCAGGCAAATTACTTTGCCGATCTTTTGAAAGATGATCCAGGCGAACTTCCTCCGGTAATTGATTATGAACTACGACGGACGGATAATAATCCTTCGGCTGCGATTGGATTTCTGCGCGATTGCTTGGACCAATTAACCAAGCGATCGGAGTTATTTGCAGATGCCACGATCAAACGACCTATATTGTACACTGGGCCTGGTTTTTGGGTCGAATATGGCGACCAGACCAAACGAGATTATTGGATTCAATTTCCCCTTTGGAATGCCCATTGGATAACATCCAGCGCCCCCATTATTCCACCTCCATGGACCAACTGGCAATTCTGGCAATTTACATCAAAGGGCCCGGGTGAAGCGTTTGGTTCTGAGAGCTTGACGATGGATATGAACCGGTTTAACGGAACGCTGAATGAGCTGATGGAATTTGCCGGGACCAGGATTCCGGTTGTAAACGTTAATGAGTTGTATGGGTCGTTAGAAGAAAAAGTTACCAACCTAGAAGGAATGGTTGCCTCAATAAATCAGACCGGAAATGCTTCGGCATCCAGTATATCCAGCCGTGTTGACGACTTGGAAGGGAAAATTTCGAATCTTAGCGGGTCGATAACTACGCTATCCACTTCTTTCACTCAGCAACTTGCCGCAGTTGAGCAGAAAATTGGTGATCTTGCATCTTCCATCTCGAACCCACCTGCACCGGCTGATCCTCCTTCGGAATCACCTGCCCAAATCAGTACACTTCCAGACCCTTCTTTACAAGCTAGTACCCCTTCAAACCTGCCAGTGCTGGACAGTACCCTTCCAGATACGCCTGTTCCAACCAATTCAACTTCTTCAAGTGATGTTTACGCAATTTGCATCACCAGTGCTCTTAATGTACGCAAAGGTCCTGGCGCATCATATCCAATGGTGGCGGGATTGCGATATGGGCAACGTGTGAAGGTCATTCAACGCCAGGATGGTTGGGCACAATTTGAGAATCCTGCTGGATGGAGTAGTGAGGCGTATCTTTCAATTGAACAATCCACAAGTCCTGATCCGATAGAAAGCCTCCCAGCGACAAATTCTCCTGAAAGCTATGGGATTTGTAATACAAGCGGGCTGAATGTACGTGGTGGACCTGGTGTCACATATCCAATTGCTGGAGGCCTGACGTATGGTCAACGGATCAAAATTCTCAGCCATCAAAACGGGTGGGCGCGAGTCGAGACTCCGTCCGGTTGGTGCAATGAGAGCTATTTAAGCTTCGCATAAGATCTTCCATCTACAAATCTTTTTAGCGGCGTTTTGTCCACCTACTGCTTCATACTCTATAATAAAAGCCGAGAATTGCAATGACCAACTACGAATATATAAAAGCAAAAGATTTCGACCGGGCTTGGTTAAATTTCGAACTAGACCTTCCCCTGGCACCTGGGAAAAATGGCCAACCTAATCCATTTTATATCTCCCGGCCGGGTAATCCAATTCATGAACTGACTGATGCGATCCTGGCACCATTCTTCCGGCCGCCGAAATTCTTTTTTTCCGGTCATCGCGGTTGTGGAAAGAGTACAGAACTCCTGCATATCCTGTCACATCCTGAGATTCAGAAGAAATTTTGGCCGATTAACTTTAGTATTCGGGATGAGACAGACATAGTTGACCTCGATTTCCACGATGTTCTACTGGCTATTGGTAGCCAAATGTACAGGAATTACAGAAAAAATGGTGGCGAGATTCCAGAACAGTTATTGAAACAATTAAATAGTTGGAAAGGAAAGGTTGAACAGGAAGTTAAAACTGTCTTATCGGGTCAGTCTTCTTATGAGTACAGCGGATCTTTGGATGCTTTTTTCTTAAATGCCGGCATGAAAATGAAACTGGAGCCTAAAACACGCATTGAATTACGGCAGGTTTTTGAAAAAGATATAACCGGTTTGATAGACGTCATAAACATGATTGCCGCAGCAATTTATGCAAAAGAGAAGCGAATTCCGCTATTACTGATTGATGATATGGATAAACCCGATCTCAATAAAGCTACAGCCATATTTCATGATCGGCGTGAAATTATGATGCAGCCAAATTGTGCCATCGTTTACACAGTTTCGAGTGCTTTATTTTACAGCAAAGAATTTGATGCCATTCGAGACCAGGCGATTTTTTTGCCTAACATTAATTTGCATCCTTACAGAGAACCCGAAAGGCATATTATCGAAGGTTATGATGCCATGCGACGCTTCGCTTATGTGAGGATGGATCAATCCCTGATCGACGGACAAGCGTTAGAAGACGCAATTACATATAGCGGTGGGGTATTCCGGGAAATGGCAAGAATTATGCGTTCCGCCATTGGTTGTGCCAGGCGGCGTAAAGCCACGAGGATAATTGTAGATGATATTGAATGGGCTGCAACTGAAATCCGTAACGAATACCGGCGCATTTTAGATAAAAACGATTTAGCCTACCTAAGAAAAATTTCTGAGCATAATCGTCTTGAATACAACGATCGCTTGAGGCCTCTCCTGCAATTACTTGCCATCCTTGAATATCGCGATAGCGAAAACTGGTGCGATATACATCCTGTTCTAAAGAGACTAATAAATGAGCAATGATTCTCTTCATTTGGAACAAGATTCAAGTCTCTCGTTCCAAGACCGGATAGATATTCTTTTTCACGAGATTGAATTGGCAGTGAAGTGGGATCGGCCATCCATCTTATTCGCTATTTACAAATCCGATTTCGTTCGCGACGAAGTAAATCAGCTTCTAAATGAAGAATTATTAAAAATAGGCCAGAAAACACATCCCATAAAAACAAATGATATCGATCAATTTGATTTCCTTTCACAGATATCTCAAATACCAGATTTGTCGCAAACTGTTTTGCTTATTGATGGGTTTAATTGGGAGTGTGGGCCTGAAGGCGTGCGCATCTTTACAGAGTTTAATAAGAATCGGGAATACTTCATTGACAATAACATCCGCGCAATATTTTGGTTATATGAAAATGAGGTATCAGATTTTGCAGCGAATGCAACCGAGTGCTGGATCCTTCGACATCGTGTGGTCGAATTTGTGGATGTTTCTCAACATGCCCAAGGTTTAGTTCAATCAATAGAACCGCTTGGGCAAAGTGCGAACAATTTTCCTGCAGATGAATATTTGTCGAAAGGCCCTTCTGATGCGATATTGAATTTACCGGATAGTGAAAAAGAGAATGCATCCCACGCAAATGCGTTACTGCGCCTGGGAATCCTTTTTTGGAGGAAGGGGAATCATCAACGAGCTCTTAAGTACTTACAAGCTTCTACGAAAATTTCCAATTTGCTCGCCAACCACTCTCTTCAGACCCAATGTCAAAACGCACTTGCCCTGGTTCAAACCGAGCAAGGAAATATCGATGATATTGTATCTGCCTACCAGCAAGCTATTTCCCTCTCACCAGAATCTGATTTCCTCTGGAACAATCTGGGACAAGTCCTTGCGAAAAACGAGAGGAATGAAGATGCAATCAATGCCTTTAAGAAAGCTCTATTATGCTCCCCTCAAGACTTTCTGAGTTGGGAAGGTCTTGGTCATACTTATAATAAGCTTGGAGTCTATCAGAACGCCATCTCTGCATTTGAAAAAGCCCTTGAACTTGCCCCATCCTACGCATTTTCCTGGGCAGGGATTGGAAAAGCATACTTGGAATCTGGTCAGTTGGAAAATGCGAAGAGTGCCCTTTGCAAGGCTGTTGAATTGAACGCCCAAATCATTGATGCCTGGATAAATCTGGGCAAGTGTTTTATTCAACAAAAACGTGATCTCGAAGGTATTGCCGTATACCATCGGGCGATTGAATTCAATCCCCAGAATGCTGAAATATGGGATGAGTTGGGAAAGCTTCACCTGCAAAGGCAAAACTACACTGAAAGCATTTCAGCATTTCAAAAAGTGATTTCTCTAAACCCCCAAAGAGGCGAAGCATATATTGCAATGGCGCATGCTCTATTTCAAATAGGCGATTATGAAACCTCTGCCTCGATCTATGAAAACAGTATTCCACTTTTTGACGATAACGAAATCCGCTCGGCGCTTTGGAATCGTTTGGGTGATACCTTCTTGCAAATGAAAGATTATGAAAATGCCATATCAGCCTACAAACAATCGGATCAACTTCTCAAGGAACTCAAGAAACCTGATGACAAAAACGCTGAATTGATCCATGACACGGATCCCACCAACGATCATGAAATGGAACAAGATATTCCCGGAAAAGAAAGAGGTGAAAACATGATAGAGGCCAACCAGATATTAGAATTTAAAACCGCGGCCGAGTGGAATGAGCACGGAAATACTCACCTAAGAGCAGGTGCATACAACGATGCCATCGTTGCCTATACTAAAGCAATTGAGTTAGCCCCCAATGCATGTTGGCCCTATATCCAGAACCTAGCTTATGTACATTACCAGAAAGGCAAAGCAAAGGGCAAACTTACTGCTGGGAAAATTGAGGACCCCGATATTTGGGAGGGAGAGGACGAGTCGGATTTGGTTTCCGTCTTTGGCTGTGAGGCCATTACAAATCCAGATCAGAGTAATGCCATTGAAGAACCGCGATCGGAAGAACTTCACAAGAATTCGTCTATCGGCCAATTTCCAGTCAGTCAAGATATCGGAATGGTGAACCCGAGCATTCCTGATCCTGTTGGAAGCTGCCCGAATCGGAAAAAGGAAACCGTTTTAGAGCCGGAGGGAAAACTGTCCAAGTCAATCATAGGTGACGTCAATCCAAAAAAAGATGCTCCAGAAATGGCTGCGATCGGAATGAAGGTTTCATCCGCGAATTCTAAAACAACTATCCCCGTTGAAAATACCCCTCAAAACTCCATCGACTGGAACGAGTTGGGAAATTCGTACACCAGTTCCAAAAAATTCGACGAGGCAATGGCAGCTTATAAAAAGTCAATCGAGATGAATCCTAAATTTGGTCAGCCGTATAGCAATATGGGTTTTATTTGCTATCGCTTAAAAAAGTATGAATTTGCAGTTCTACTTTACAAGAAAAGCATTGATCTCCTGGACACCCAGGAAGACAAAGCCATTTCCTGGAACAGGCTGGGTGATACTTATAGACGATTAGGAGACTATGGGAATGCATTGGCTGCATATCAGAAATCAAGTGAAATGGCACCCGCAGTGAGTCCTGTAATGGCTCGTGCAAGGGCAACTTTGTTGGAGAATAGTGTTGCAGGTTAGATTTGAGGCCAAAATGAGCGATACACTACTCTGGAATGAAATAGGTAACATATATCTGAAAATCGGATCCCCTGAGGATGCGATTGCTGCTTATGCAAAAGCAATTGAAATGGATCCTGATTCTGGATGGCCTTATTGCAATCTTGGCCATGCATATTTTCTGACAGGAGAATTTGGGCAAGCGCTTTTCCTGTTCCGAAAAAGCATTCAATTAATGGATACACCTAAGAACCAGTCAGTCGTCTGGAATAAAATCGGCGACGCGTATCGTGCATTGAAAGATGTTGATAATGCGATCCTGGCATATAAGAAGGCCGATGATTTGGATATGGGAACATCGTCGTCGGATAAGAATGCAAAAAGTAAACCTGACAACCTGACCAACCTCCGCGAAATGCTCAAGACGGAAAAGATTGGTCCAATTACAAACAGTTCTTCAACAGTGCCTTCAAAGAAGGTAGCCTTCAACGATCCATCATCTGAAAAACAGACACTTGTTGATGGATTACAACCTGATAATATCGATAAAATTTATGGGGAAAACCCTCTACCATCGGATGAAACCGAAACGAAATCCCCGGTTTCAACGAACCGAACCGAGATCGAAGATCAGGACATTCGACCACTGGTTGAAAACCCCCTAAGCGGATCTCGCTTTGTCAGGAACGCGGATAAGGCTCCTCTTCCCAATGAAAAATCTATCATTGTCATTCCTAATTTGAATGAAACGGTTGAAGACCTTCCTAACGAAAGACCATCCCTCACCGAACCTGAGCAAATTAGTAATTCTGATTCAGCCCTTAAGCAAAATGAAAACCTGGACGGAAAGGCAAAAGGCGGTCCCAATACCTACCCAGGGATAGATGATTTGGAAGAAACCCTTGCCAAGGTCAATATTTATGAAAATATTACCCGGGTAAATCCGACCAGTGACCGGGCCTGGGATACGTTAGGTAAATTATATAAGTCATTGGGCAGGTACAAAGATGCCATCTGTGCATACCAGAAGGCTATTGATATCGCTCCCGAGAGAGAAGTTTATTATTACTATTTGGGGTTACTCTACTCGGTTGAACAACAACACGATGACGCAGTCCGAGCCTTCCTATTTGTTCTCAGTAAGAACCCGGATTATGTACTGGCGCATAGCGCCCTTGCAGGTGTTTATCATAGGATGGGGCTTGAAAACAAAGCGAACCATCACATCGCAACTGCATTGCCCAAGATGAATAATGAAAGCGCATATAATCGCGCCTGTTTTTATGCGATTTGTGGGGACATAGAACTCGCCTTCGAGTTCCTTCGGCTTGCACTTATCAATAAAGACACAACAGTCGAGTGGATAAAATCTGATCCAGACTTGGATCCAATCCGAACTGATCGGCGCTTTCAGGGTTTGATCTCAGAGAAAGATCAAACTGTCCCAGAAAATACCAATGAAAATTACTTTTCATCTGAATTGGAAGGGACTCAAAACCGTCTTCTACCCATATTAAACCATTCCTTGGCGAGGTAAATTTTATGTCCATTACAATTTTGCTCAACGTGTTGCTCGGACTTTTCCTTACTTGGTCTTTACTAAGCCTCGCATCCATGCAAATACAGGAATGGATAGCCGCAAGGTTAAAATGGCGTTCTCAAATGCTTGAGAAAACGATTGGGAAAATGCTCACAGATTTTACCCTCGTGGATCAATTTTATAACCATCCGTTGGTCCGCAGCCTATATACTGGAAAGGATAATGGAGACAAACCTTCCTATATACCTACGAGCCAGTTCTCCAAGGCAATGATTGATATCCTCTCAGCGACTGGAACCGAAGCATCCCTTCTCCAGCAACAACTTTACAAGCTATATAGTGAAACCCAGAGGCTGCCAAGGAAGAACCGTTTTGAAGCGCGTCGGAGGATTAGTTTGATGTTGGGAATGATCCGCAAGGCATTAGTCTCTGAAACGGGGGAAGATGCTTGTGCTGAAATTCTGGATACTGTAAAAAACGACCTGTTAACAATGGGGCAGGATCTTCCCCGGTTTCAAGGCTCGGTGGATTCTTTGTTTGACACACTTCGAGTTCAGAAACAGCAGATCAACGACGCGTTGATTAAATTATCCTTCAAGGCGAACACATCTACAGATGAGACGACCAACAGAATCCGGGCTGGCGTCACTGCGCTCAGTATCACGCATCCCCAATTAAAACAGACGTTGTATGCTCTGATGAATAGTATGCCGCAATCACTGCTACAAAAAGAAAGTGAACTGGATTTGGTTCGCAGTAATATTGAGGAATGGTTCAATAACGCCATGAATCGTTTGACCGGTTGGTACAAACGCCGCTGCCTCATTACAACCCTGCTTTTGGGTATTCTCCTGGCAACAATTGTGAACGTTGACGCAATAAACCTTGTCAGTCGTTTGTGGAGAGAACCCGATTTGCGTATCGCTATCCTGAGTAATATTGAAAATATTCTTACCCAAAATAACACAACCATATTAGATGTTGGACAATTATCCTCCATACAACAACAATTTTCAGATATCAATCTTCCCTTGGGTTGGTTAGGATCTCCTATAAAGCCTTCAATTAGTCTGGACACAAAAATCTCTGAAGTCTGTACGCTTTTTCCCCAACAAGAAAGTGAAATCTATGGCGTTTTAATTTCAGGTGAATGTTATCCAATCATCAACTCTCCCCATGTAACTGACGTGACTGGTTGGCTTATAAAACTTTTTGGGATCTTGATGTCTGGGGTTGCGGCCAGCCCAGGTGCATCCTTCTGGTTTGATATGTTAAAGAAGATCATAAACGTGCGCCTTTCCGGGGTCAATCCATCTGAGTTAAAAACCGGAGCTATTACAGCCAAAGTGGGATAGAAGAGGTTATCCCGGAGAATATATGAAGAACAATTAGAATTAATTAATGTGCTCTATTGTCCGATCTTTACTAGGACAAAAGAGCACATTTTTAATATCGCCATCAGCTGGTTGATCTGGGGTGCGGATGAGGGGGCGGATAATAAGAATTCTTAGGACAACAAATGCTTCAGGCAAAGGAACTCCTGCGGTCTTTCAAGGAGTATTTCACTATTTGACACCTTCCGGCACGTTTTCTGCATAGACGTTTCAAGATACTCCGGCAGCGAGTGTTTGCTCAAAGTTCTGCTTTCGAACAATTAGCCCCGATTACCTTGGAGTTGATGGGCTTACCTTTATCCCTCCTCATGTATAATGTGTTTATGTCTTTTTTGGTTCCGCTCGACCCTGTGGATTATCTGATCATTGGTCATCTCTCTTGCGACATTACCCCCGATGGTCCACGTTTGGGTGGTACCGCCGCTTATGCTGCATTGATGAGCCGTGCCTTGGGTTTGCGCGTGGGTGTGGTTACGGCTTGGGGTGGTGAAGTACCCTTGGATATGCTGAGCGGGATCCAGGTCCAGAGTGTTCAGGTCCAACACAGTACAACCTTTGAGAACAAATACACGCCTGAGGGTCGCATTCAACATATCTATCATATTGCCCCGGACCTGACCTTTGAAAATATTCCCGAAACCTGGCGGCATGCGCCGATCGTCCATGTAGGTCCAATTGCCGGGGAAGCCAAATCGCTGATTAAAGGAAATTTTCGGTCTTCCTTGTTAGGACTGACTCCTCAAGGTTGGTTACGGAAGTGGGATGATGCCGGTCAGGTGGGACCCGGTGACTGGCCTGAAGCCCACGAGATACTCGGTATGGTAGGTGCAGCGGTGATCAGCGTCGAAGATGTTGACGGAGACGAGGATTGCATCGAAGCGATGGCTGCCGCCTGCCGAGTTCTGGCTGTGACAGAAGGCGCGGTGGGAGCGCGTCTTTACTGGAACGGTGATTTGCGCCGATTCCGTGCACCTTCCCTTGAGGAAGTAGATGCAACCGGAGCTGGTGATATATTTGCAGCAGCTTTCTTTTGGCGGCTCTATATGACACGCGATCCATGGGCAGCTGCGAGGTTCGCCACTCATCTGGCATCACTCTCAGTAAGGCGGTATGGTCTGGATGGAATCCCAACGCAGGCAGAGATCCAGAATTGCCTTGTGGAGGTTTTATAGTGGGACGCGTTTACACGCTAGTTAATCAAAAAGGCGGGGTTGGGAAAACTACCACAGCCATCAATCTTGGTGCTTATCTTGTGCAATTAGGACAACGCGTTTTGATTGTTGATATTGACCCGCAGGCCAATGCTACTTCCTCGCTTGGTGTGGATAAACATACTGTTAAAGGGGGCACTTATGAGGCATTGATGGGTGGGGCACCTGCACCAGCGCTGGTGTTGCAGAACCCTCGCCTGAAACTGGCTATTTTGCCATCTTCGCCGTCTCTGGCGGGGGCGGAGGTTGAACTGGTCAACGAGCTTGGTCGGGAAATAAAACTGCGCCAGGTCATTGCTCCGCTAGTGGATCGTTATGATTACATATTGATCGATTGTCCGCCCTCGCTCGGTATGTTGACTATCAATGGATTGGTGGCCGCCCAGGATGGCGTTCTCATCCCTGTGCAATGCGAGTATCTGGCACTGGAAGGGTTGAGCGAACTAACCCATACCCTTCAGCGTGTCCGTTCGGCACTATTCCCAACCCTCAAAGTTCGGGGTGTGATCCTGACTATGTTCGACAGCCGTACTAACCTTTCCAATGATGTGGTGGCTGAAGTAAAAAAGTACTTTAACGAACGGGTCTTTGAAACGATCATCCCGCGCAGCATCCGCCTTGCAGAAGCGCCTTCTTACGGATTACCAATCTCGGCGTATGCCCCGGAATCAAATGCTGCCAAGTCTTATGAATCCCTGGCGCGCGAGTTGCTTACGGGCGATGGCGTTGCTGTTATGGAAAGCACTGAGTAGGAGGAGACTATGCCACAAAAATCAGGACTTGGTCGTGGATTGGGAGCCTTGATCCCTGGCGGGGATAATATTCAAATGGAAAATGGCGTGATGCTGGTTCCGGTTAAGATGGTTTTACCGAACCCCCGCCAGCCACGCAACATGATGCACCCCGAAGAGCTGGAAGAATTAACTGTTTCGGTGCGTGAACACGGCGTGCTCCAGCCGCTGATCGTTACCGTGGGTGAGTCGGCGGGGCAGTACATCCTGATTGCCGGGGAACGCCGCCTCCAGGCGGCCCGGTTGGCAGGTTTGGCCTCTGTACCGGTGCTTGTTCGCCAGGCAACGGACCAACAGCGGCTGGAATTGGCGATCATCGAAAATGTCCAACGCTCGGATCTGTCTGCACTTGAGGAGGCAGAGGCTTACCGCCAATTGGCTGAGGATTTTGATCTTTCCCACGAAGGCATCGCCGCTCGGGTTGGCAAGAGTCGTGTGGCGGTTACAAATACCCTGCGCCTTCTCCGGTTGCCTGACTCGGTCAAGAATGCCCTGATCGAAAAGCGCATTTCCGAGGGACATGCGCGGGCACTTCTAGCCCTTTCTACGCCGGAGGCTCAGACCGCAGCACTGCGCTCTGTCCTTGGGCAGGAACTCAATGTACGCCAGACCGAAGAATTGGTGCGGAAATTATCTGGAGAAAAACCAGTTCGCAAGCTAAAACCGGCTGTTTCTCCAGATATTGCTGAATTGGAAGATCGTTTGCGCTCGAGCCTGGGGACAAAAGTTACGTTACGCTCAGGGCGGAAGGGCGGGACGTTAACCATCCATTATTATTCCAACGAGGAGCTGAACGCCCTTACGGGGCGACTATTGGATGAATGATCGGCAGGGACATCCTAACGTGACTCTACGAGATTGATATGAGACTTCTCCATAATGCTCGCATCCATACCTTAGACACGGCTCGTCCCATCGCCACGGCCATTGCCATCGAAGGCGGAGAGATTCTTGCCGTGGGTGGAGATGAACTCCTGTTTGAATGCGATCGTGCCGAGTGTGAAAACATGGGCGGGCGTGTCATTCTGCCTGGCCTGACCGATGCGCATATTCATCTCCAGGAGTATGCCCTCAGCTTATCAGTCGTGAATTGCGAGGTAGAAACTAAAGGAGAAATTCTTGGCCGAATTGCAGAATGTATTCATCAAACACCGCACGGAAAATGGGTGCGCGGACATGGTTGGAATCAAAATAATTGGGGTGGTGAGTGGCCTACTGCCGTCGATTTGGATGGGGTTACTCCTGATAACCCAGCTTACCTGACAGCCAAGTCCCTGCACGCCGCGTGGGCAAACACCACTGCGCTGAATATGGCGGGAATCACTCCATCCACCCCTGACCCGGTCAATGGCCGAATTCAGCGAAATGAACGTGGAGTTCCGACCGGTATCCTGTTCGAGGAAGCGGTAAGACTGGTTGAAGCCATTATCCCCGAACCGAAACCCGAAGTACTTGCAAATAACTTAAAGCAGATCATTGCTGACCTATGCCGTATGGGGTTGACTGGTGTTCACGATTTCGACAAGCGCACCTGTTTCCAAGCTTTGCAGATCCTCCATGAGGAATGTGATTTAAACTTCCGAGTAGTCAAATCCATTCCGTTTGAGCTACTTTCGCAAGCAGCGGATCTAGGTTTGCGCAGTGGGTTTGGGGACAATTTCCTTCGTATCGGTTCAATCAAATACTTTGCTGATGGCGCGCTGGGACCACACACTGGGGCAATGATCGAACCATATGTTGACGAGCCGCAAAATCGTGGTATTCTAATCTTGGACAATGAACAATTATTCGAGCAAGGCTGTATTGCAGCTGAAAACGGACTCAGCTTGGCCGTTCATGCCATTGGGGATCGGGCTGTCCATGAAGTATTGGAAGGGTTCTCCCGGTTGCGTGCGTTCGAGCAAGAACGCGGACTTCCTGCATTACGCCATCGTATCGAACACGTGCAAACGATTCATCCCAGCGATTTTGGGAGGCTGGCGGAGTTGAATATTATTGCCTCGATGCAACCGGTTCATGCCCCGTCTGATATGCTTGTAGCGGACCGTTTTTTGGGTGGGAGGGCGGCTTATTCCTATGCTTGGCGGACTCTTGTGCAACATGGCACCCAGCTTGTTTTTGGGTCGGATGCGCCAGTTGAAAGTCCGAATCCTTTCCGAGGTTTACACGCCGCAGTTACCAGGCGCCGTGCGGACGGTTCTCCGGGGTCGGAGGGTTGGTTTTCAGAGCAGAGATTGACAGTCCGCGAAGCGCTCAAAGGGTATACACTTGGACCGGCTTTCGCAGCCGGGATGGAAAACCGCCTCGGTCGGTTATCTGTTGGCTTCCTTGCTGATTTGACCGTTATTGAAACGGACCCATTCACCTGCGATCCCGCTGATCTATACCATATCCAGTCGACAGCAACAATGGTTGGTGGTGAGTGGGTTTGGCAGGGGTAAGGAGCATCCGATGACAACCCCTTTGACTCCCGAAGTCCTCGTTCCTCGTCTGGGTGAAACTCTTGTCCAGAGAGGTCTCATTTCTGATGCAGATTTGCAGAAAGCCCTGGCTTACCAGAATGAGAAAAAAAAGGCGGGGGAGACCTGCATCTTGGGACAAGCATTGATGGATCTCAACCTTCTTACCCGCCGGCAAATTGATCATGCCGTCACTGAGCAGATCATTCAACTGCGGAATGCGCTCGAGGATGCGAATCGCTTTCTGGAGCGCCGCGTTGCAGAAAGGACTGCTGAATTACAGGAAGCGCTGCGCAAGCTATCTGAGTTGAGCCAGATGAAGGCTAATTTCGTTGCCAATATTTCGCATGAGTTGCGTACACCGCTGACTCATGTCAAAGGATATTTGGAGTTAATGACGTCCGAATCTCTTGGTCCGTTGAGCGCTGAACAGAAGAACGCGTTACAGATCAGCCAGCGGGCAGCGGGACGGCTCGAAAGCCTGATCGACAATCTCATTCTTTTCTCGCTGGCTGCGCGTGGAGAGATGACTTTGCGCCTGGCGCCAGTCAATCTGAATAAAGTGGCGGGGGAAATTATCAGTTACTCACGCACGAAAGCGGATGATCGAAATGTGACTCTGAACTCCAATGTACCGCCTGACATTCCTTACGTCCAGGCGGATGAAGAAAAAATCTCCTGGGCGATTCTCCAGTTGATTGATAATGCCATCAAATTCACGCCACATGGCGGTGAAGTAACCCTCTCCATCCAGCAGGAATCGGATACACTGATTATGGTTTCAGTCACTGATACCGGTATCGGCATTCCGGCCAGTCGTATGAATGAGATATTTGAACCTTTCCACCAATTGGATTCTTCCCCCACCCGACGATACGGTGGTACCGGCCTAGGACTGGCTTTAGTGCGCGAGATTGTTAATGCACATGGTTCGGTGATCGAAGTGCAGTCAGAAGATGGAAAAGGCACCAAGTTCCGTTTCCCTGTGCTTGCAGTTAACAAAAGTTCATGATTTGGATGGCAGTCAATGGATAGCGAAACGCTTGAAACCTTCACTCGCTTGGGTAATTCCATCGTTAGGGATGGTTGGAAGAAATCCCTGGATGTCCTGTTTGCTTTGCTTCGCAAGAAATTTGTTTTTGACAATCTAGTGATCTACATTATAGAAGGAAGTGGCAGCACACCGGAAGTAATCTATGCCCGCGCAGCTGGCCGGGGACGCAGTAAGGAGGCCGATGCATCCTGGGGCGAGGAGATAGCAATTCAGGTCATCACAACGGGTAAAGCCGTTGAATCCCAACCTGCAAATCCTCCCTCTACTGACCGGACCACCACACCTCACTTGCTTGGACTGCCATTGATTTTCCCGGACCGACGTGGCGCCCTGGTTTTTATCCGGTTTGGAGGGCCAGAATTTACAGCTGAGCAAATGCCATTGGCAATCCTCGCTGCCACCCAGACCGCTCGGGTGCTCGAACTGAATATTCTCCAGGAAAATATGACTCAGTTGGAACTTGCCCGCCATCGCGCTCAACTTCAGGATGATTTTATCGCCACGATTTCCCATGAGTTGCATACCCCGCTTGGCTTTATCAAAGGATATACTACCTCTCTCCTGCGCTCTGACACTACCTGGGATACAGCAACACAGAAGGAATTCTTAACCATCATTGATGAAGAATCCGACCACCTGCTCACCTTAATTGACCGTATGCTTGACTCTGCCCGTCTGCAAAGTGGAACAATGAGCATGGATTTCCAGCCTATTAGACTCGACTCCCATCTTCGGAATGTAGCCCAGAAAGCTCAAGGTCGGCAAGAGGGCCTGGATGTTGTCCTTGACCTGACATCTGCCCCACCTATTCAGGCAGATACAGTTCGCTTAGTTGAAGTTTTCGACAACTTGTTTGATAATGCTATCAAGTATGCACCCGGTGCGGCAATAACCATCTCACTTCAAGTAAAAGATAGCTGGCAGATTGTTACTTTTACTGACTTGGGGCCGGGTATTCCGACCGAACACATTCCATTCCTCTTCGAACGGTTCTACCGTGTGCCGGGTCAATTCAGCAAGAGCGGGACGGGGCTGGGTCTTTTCATCTGCAAACAAATAATTCAAGCTCATCATGGCCGAATTTCGGTTAAAACTTCACCCGGTAAAGGAACTGCTTTTAGAATTGAACTTCCTTTTCATCCGGAGAAAGCTGTATAAGGAGCACCCAAGCCATGTCCATACGCATTCTGGTTGTTGATGATGAACCACGCTATCTCCGCTTGCTTGAAGCCAATCTGCTGACCAAAGATTATGAGGTATATACCGCCACGGATGGCGAGGAAGCGCTCGAATCTTTTTCAGCCAATCCGGTAGACCTGGTTCTGCTGGATGTAATGTTACCCCGCATGGATGGCTTTGCAGTCTGCCAGCGCATCCGTCAATTCTCCAACGTACCGATTATCATGCTGACTGCAAAAGGCGAAGAACAGGATCGAGTCAAAGGCCTCGACGTGGGTGCTGATGATTATCTGGTCAAACCATTCTCGGTAATGGAATTACTTGCCCGAGTACGGGCGGTGTTGCGTCGCTCTCAAGTTGACGAAACCGGGCAGGACCGTTTTTTCACACATGGTAATCTGCGAATTGATTTTGCCCGTGCCGAGGTCTGGCTGGGCGACCAGCCGGTCTCTCTATCAGCGACAGAATACCGTCTCTTACTGCAATTTACCCATAATATTGGTAAAGTCCTGTCAGCCGAGGAACTGCTGACTGGTGTGTGGGGGCCGGAATATCGTGATGATAAAGAAATCCTGTGGGTGACCATTGCCCGACTGCGCCAGAAAGTGGAAGATGATCCGCATATGCCGAAGCATATTGCAACCCGATCCGGGCTTGGTTACCTGATGACTCCCATCGAAGACTGAATTCCAGCTGGCATTAATGGATATACAACCGATTTCAATCTTGGTCATTGATGGGGATGCAGCCAGCCGCAATTATCTAACAGATATGTTGCATAAAAGCAGCTTTACTGTGCTGTCGGTGGCTCTGGGGCGAGAAGGTTTGATTTCAGCTTGGAAAGACCTGCCGGATATCATCATTCTGGATCCTGTACTACCCGATCTCGCAGGTCTGGAGCTGGTGACTCGCCTCCGCCAGGATCGCCGCACGGCCAAGGTACCTTGCATTGCTCTCAGCAGTCGACGAGATTCAAGCGATATGAATGCCCTCCTTTCGGCTGGTTGTAACGATTATATGGCTAAATCCAGCCAGGCTCTGCCTCGTCTTCTGGAACTAATTCCGCGTTTATTACGAGGAGAATCTACGGCAGCCAAAAAACGCGGGATGCTCGTAGCTTTCTTAAGCGCAAAAGGTGGAACGGGGACATCTTCCTTGTGTGCCAATATTGCAATGTGTTTGGGAAGCGAAAAAATCGAAACCCGCGTTGCAGTGATGGACCTGGTGCTGCCGATCGGTTCGATTGCCGATATCGTCGGTTATACCGATCGATTGAACCTGCTCACAGTGATGATGCAGAATCCGGCTGAGACGACTTCTGATTTTTTCAAAGATAATCTCCCGCGTGTGCCTAGTTGGTATTTCCATTTACTGGCAGGTTCAACAGACCCAGACTCAGCCGGTCAACTGGATGCAAATCGCCTTGAAGGGATTTTAAACTCAATCATGGAATCCCATGGTTACATTCTTGTGGATATAGGGCGTACCCTTTCGCGTATCAGTATGCCAATCATCCAAATGGCGGATGTGGTAGTTCTAATCGTTGGTACCGACCTTTCCACTGCTGTCCTGACCAGGACGGTTTGGGAGTACTTGAAGACTCAGGGTATCGATCCAAGGCGTTTGTATACTCTTCAGAACCGCTCGGTTGGTCTGGAAGGTCTGTCCAAGACCGAGCTCGAACAGATGACCGGCTTGCAGATCCGGTTGACCTTGCCTTATATGAGCGGTAATTTTACGCTAGCCAATAATCGCCATGAACCCGTCGTCACCAAATTCCCATATGACTCGTCATCCTTCACTCTTAAGCAGGCTGCGATTCAAATTGCTGAATTGGGACAACAATCACGAGGCTAGAATTAATCGTCGAGGCAAATAGCAATCGCGTTACTCGGAGTCTCATATAACAATTGAATTTGGCGATAATGGAAATATTTCTTACAGTTATTTTTACCAGAAACACAGTTCCTGTCGTGGTCCAGACAGTCACTCATCGGATCGATGGAAGTATCCAGGTATAACCGACAGGCATCCGTCCGTTATTTGGTCCACCTTTAGAGTCAGCTGGTTTCAAACTTGGTTCAAAGATCTTTGGCGCCACGGCTGCCGATATCCTAGCAGCCGCCACCGGCGTTATCCGTTGCGTGGCTTTCTGCTATAATGATTTAACCTTTTTTGTAATTTGGTGAGGAAAACTAATGAGCATTCAAGCCCAGGTTACCATTCGTTCGAGAAAATTAGGTGTCTTGATCCGGGACGCGCGCCTAGCGGCGTGTAAGACCATCCCGGAATGTGCGCGCACAATTGGTGTGACGGCGAGTATATTCCGAGCCTGGGAGGAGGGTCGCAGATCGCCTTCCCTGCCGGAACTGGAAGTACTGTCATATGCCCTGAACCTACCCCTGCGCCGTTTCTGGAGCAAGGACGCCACATCAGACGATGCGCTGCCAACCGAGAACCTGAACTTGCCTGCTTTTGTCGGTATCCGTCAGCGCCTGATTGGGGCTCTCATCCGTCAGATGCGCGAGAAAGCCAGTCTTTCACCGAGCGCCCTCTCCGGGCTAACAGGAATCTCAACCGCGCGCCTCAAGGCCTACGAGTTGGGTATACGCCCCGTCTCATTACCCGAATTGGAAGGTTTGACCGCCGTGCTGGGCGGACAGATCGAAACGCTTTTTGACCAGACTGGTACCATCGGTCTTTGGATGGTCCAGCAAAAAGCCATCCAGGATTTCTTACAACTTCCGCCTGAAATGCAGAATTTCGTATCCAAGCCAGTTAACCGTCCATACCTGGAACTGGCGAAGAAATTAAGCGGTATGTCCACCGATAAACTTCGATCGGTGGCCGAAGATTTACTGGACATTACTTTCTAAAATGGCAAACGAACTAACTCCACAAGAGATTGCAGACCAGGCCAAACAGATTTATCAAACTGGTGACTATCCCGCTGCCGTACAGGCATTTGCAGAAGCCGCATCTGCTTATTCGGACGAAGGCGATGCGCCTATGTCTGCTGAGATGAAGAATAACCAGTCTGTGGCTCTGCTGCGTGATAAACAAGCCCAGGCTGCTTTAGAAGCCGCCCAAGGCACTGATTTGGTTTTCGCTGAAGCTGGTGATTCTCGCCGTGAGGGGATGGCCCTAGCCAATCAAGCCTCAGCTTTGGATGCTCTTAAGCGCTTTAAGGAAGCAATCGACATTTACACCCGGGCTGGTGATGCTCTTGAACTAGCAGGTGAAATAGATTTACGACTCGAAGTGATGCAATTGCTCTCAGCACTGTATCTGCGCCGCTTTAAATTTCTTGATGCCATTATTACTTTGCAATCCGGGTTGGCGGCTGTCAAGAACCCTACCCCAAAGCAGCGCTTCATGAAGAAACTTCTTTTCTTCAGACTATGATTTTTGGCGAGGATCTCCTTGTGCGCCCAGCTGTTCAGACTGACCAGCGGCAAATTGCGAATCTGATTCATTTCAGTTCACATGTTCACCGTCACCTGGATTGGCGCAATCCACTCGATTGGATCGGTTCACCGCCTTTCTATGTGGTTGAAAGCCAGGGTCAGATTGTCTCAGCTCTGGGATGCCCGCCGGATCCGCCATCCGTAGCCTGGGTGAGGCTATTTGTGAACTCGGGCAGGATTCCAGTTCAGGAATCCTGGCAGATGCTCTGGGATAAGGCACACGCAGAACTTACTCAACAAGGCCACTATGTTATTGCTGCCATCGTTTTACAAGAGTGGCTTCACGATATACTCCTCTCCAGCGGATTTAACAGTCACCAGTCTATAGTCATGCTGGAACGGGACGGTGAATCTCCCCATGAATTAGCTTTACCCCCAGAGATTTCCATGCGGTCGATGATGGCGTTTGACTTGGAGGCTGTAGCCGAAGTGGATGCTTCTGCGTTCGAACTGCTCTGGCAGAATTCGCAGGCAGTGTTGGAACGCGCTTATCCACAGGCTGTATGGGCAACCGTGGCCGAGGCGGATGGGGAGGTGATTGGCTACCAGCTTAGTACCCGCAATCCGCTTGGGGTGCATCTTGCCAGGCTTGCGGTCCGTCCGGCTGCACAGGGGAAAGGATTGGGATATGCCTTGGTGGCGAACCTGATCGAACAGGCTGCTCGGCATGGTATATCCCACCTAACGGTCAACACACAGGATGATAATGCCACATCGTTGGCGCTTTACCAGCGAATGGGCTTTCGTGAAACCGGGGAAAGATACCCGGTCTACCAGTTGCTTGATTCATTGTGAGGAGATGGTCTGGTCGATCCTGAAGAGGCCGTCATCGTATATGCCTTGGTGCGACAGGCGCGGGTTTCAGCCCAGTGAGTAACGGGCGAGAACGGATTGAATGCAGTTTTACACAATTTAGGTTTGAAGCGTTTTGTCCGTAATTTCCCACCCAATAATACTAATTCTGGTATCAAGACAATTGAATATGCAGAGTTTACTGAAACCATCAATGCCTTTTATGGACGGGGGATGAAAGGAATGCTGCGTCGAATCGGTAAGGCATCCTTTCAGCAAGGATTACATGAGCAGGGCGCCATCATGGGCGTGGCAGGTGAAGCGCTCAGGCTATACCCCAAAGAGGGCGTATTATGAAATCATTGAAACGCATTGCATTGTAAAAGGCGATAAATATCGCTGCTTTGAAGTAAGTGAAGTCAAAGAGTGAGTCAGGGTTTTGTCAGTAATGGGCCTCAGAAAAAGGCCATTTTGAAATGCAAGCTGGTCTCGACCATGAAATCCTTCACAATGGGCGGGGGGAAATGGATGTTTTTAAGATGGTGCTAAGTTCGTCTGGTTATTACTTAATTGACTTGCATGAGAGTTGGATTAGAACAACCCCGTTTCTTTCGAGAAGACGGGTTGTGTCTGGACAAACATCTCCGAATATGGGAAAATTCCATAAGTCGAATTTAAGGAGATATGAGATGAGTAAACGTCAAGAAATCCGCCAACGCCGCCAGCGAGAGAGAACCCGCAACCGCATTCTGGTTATTGTTCTGGTGGCTGCGGGAGCATTGCTGATCGCTTTTGCTTTCATCAAACCGCTATTGTTCCAAACTCAAGCGACGGCGAGTGCGACTCAGTCCCTGGTGATTGTGATTACCCCGAAGGCGATCGTTGCAAAGGTGAATGGGGTTCACCTCGGTGACCCAAACGCTCTTGTAAAAGTGGATGTCTATGAGGATTTTCGTTGTTCAGCCTGCTCAAATTACACGACCAATTACGAGCCCCAAATCATCCAAACCTATGTGGACATTGGTAAGGTATATTACACCTTTCATTCTTTCATTGTGATCGATGGGAATGATGGCACAGATGCATCCTTTCGGTCGGCTAATGCTGCCTTGTGCGCTTCAGAACAAGGACATTTCTGGGATTATCACGATACCCTCTACGCAAACCAGGTCACTGAAAGCGCCTCGCTTTTTACCGATGAGCGCTTGGTCACCATGGCCAAGAATCTCAACCTGGATATGACAGCTTTTACCCAATGCTACCAGGCAAAAAAATATGCCAGCGATATCAACAATGACATCTCTCAGGCTCATACTCTAAATCTAACATTCACTCCGAGCATCTTGGTGGATGGGACTCTTGTCCAAAACTTTGATCAATTGAATACAATCATTGACGCTGCACTGGCAGGCAAGTAGTTTTCCTCCCTTTCCATACCAACAAACCCCAGGGAGGGTCGCTGCGCCTTGGGTTATTTAACACCAATAAATGTCAGGATCGCTATAATAAGCGGGGCGACCGCTAGCGAAGGAAGGAAATTCCCTACCCGAATGGGTTTGATTTCCAGCAGACTGCTTATGGCAATGCCAAGCAGGAGTACACCACCGACAGCGGTCATCTCAGACATCATCGCCGGAGTAACGACTGTGCTCAACTGGGCTGCGAGAAGGCTGATGCCTCCCTGGAAAAATAAAATGACGATCACCGAAAATAAAACCCCCACACCCAGAGTAGATGCAAAGGCAAGCGCCGCGAATCCATCCAGAACCGACTTTATTGCCAGAAGACTGTAATCACCTTTCAAACCGTCCTGGATAGATCCGAGAATGGTCACCGGACCAACGCAGAAGACGAGCGATGCCGTGAGGAAGCCGCGGACGAAGTTCTTGGAGGGTGGGGTTAAACTGCTGAGATCGTTTTTGGGACTGGCTGCTTGTTTCCCGATAAAGCGGGCCTCAAGCCATTTCCCGATGTTTTGAAGGCCATCCTCGATTTTCCACCACTCACCGAGTAGTGCGCCAATCAACAGGCTGCCCAGGACAATAAGCGGATTTTGCGTTTTCAGAAAATTGTACAGGCCATAAGCCAATGTGAACAAGCCCAATCCGGCGATGACGGTCTTACGCAGGCGGTCGGGAAGCCGCGAACCGAAGAGCAGTCCAAGCGTCCCACCCAGCAGGACAGTTCCTATGTTGAGCAGAGTCCCAATCATTTCTTTGCCAGGGTGGTATCGTGACCTGCGGACTGGTTCTCAAGCAGTTCCAAGGCAAAACAAAGGGATGAGAGTCGATTCAGGTATTGCAGCAAGATGGGGTTCTTGATCTCACCGGCATCGAGCAGCTCAGCCACCCGCCGTTCGGCGCGACGTACGACCGTCCGAGAGAGAGCCATGGCTGCGCCAGAAAGCGAATCTCCGGGCAAGATGAATTCAGCCGGGAGAGGGACGGTATTGGAGATGTCGTTTGCCTGGGATTCCAGCCATTGGATGCGTAGTGGTTCGAGGGCCTGAAAGCGTTCTGTGTTTTCAGGAGTGGCGGCGATTTCGGCCATCAATGCATAAAGGTCGCGTTGTATGTCCATAAGGATTGGTTTTGCCTGCGGAGCCTGGCATAGGGCGCGGGCAAGACCCAGCGCTGCAGAAGCCTCGTCCAGCGCACCCAGAGCTTCGATGCGAGGGTGGTACTTTAGCAGGCGACTCTCACCAAGCAGACCGGTGCTGCCGTCGTCGCCCGTGCGAGTGTAGAAAGGGGACATACTGGAATTATAACCAGATTAATTGAAAATGAAACCTATTAGCGTAAAAGAAGAGGATTGTTATTGACCAGTATCAATGCTTTGAATTCCAAATCCTCACACTTACACTTTACGTTCTCAAAGGTCTTAAATAGGATAAGGGGGAAAGAAAGAATGCTTATAGTCTATCACCGCACCATAACGGACAAGAGCTATAAACGGTTCCGGCGGGGGTTAAACAAATACATTCCGAATTCAAACAGAAAGCGTGAGGATTTTCATCGAAATTCTTAATTCATTTCTTTGGCAAGAAGAAATCATCCCACGAGGTATAATGAAACCATGGAAACCAAAGTTCAACTAGAAATGGCTTTGAAAGATGCTATGAAAGCTGGAGACGACGTGCGCAAGCGTACCGTCCGCATGGTGCTTGCGGCGATTCGGCAGGTGGAAATTGACCGGCAAGTGAAACTGGATGAAGCCGCAGTACTGACGATCGTCCAAAAGGAAATCAAGACACGTAAGGAAGCGGTCGAAGAAGCGCGTGGTGCCAACCGCTCCGATATTGTGGCAGCCACGGAAGCTGAAATTGTTGTTCTTCAGGCTTATCTACCGGAGGCAATGAGTGCAGATGAGCTCAAGGCATTAGTCGAAGCAGCCATTGCCGAAGCAGGTGCTGCCAATCCGGCAGATATGGGCAAGGTGATGAAACTGATTATGCCTCGAGTTGCTGGCCGGGCTCAAGGCGACCAGGTCAGCTCTGCTGTCCGGGAGTTGTTACAGAAATAAGATGTGCGGGGAAGCTTGTTGCCCTTCCCCGACCGGTAAACTGGATGGCTTCCCCCCGCTCCTCACGATTTTTCTCACGCAGAACCTTGCTTCCCACCCTCTTGCTGGCATGCATCAGCATCCTGGCATACATTGCTATTGTCCAGCCTTGGTCCCTGCGTCAGATCAGCCTGCAGCTCTCCGTGGGGGATGTGGCTCCCCAGGATTTACGGGCTCCCCGCAACATCCAATATACCAGCGAAGTGTTGACCGAGGCGGCGAGGGTTGAAGCCGAGCGCGCTGTGGTTCCCGTTTATATTCCCCCTGATACTGCGATTGCTCGTGCCCAGAGCGAGGCGCTTAATTCCATCCTGGTATCTATTTCCGATATCCGAACAAACCAGGATACGGCCCCGATACAGAAGAAATCTGAGCTGAATACAATTCCGAATCTCAATCTCCAGCCTGGTTCACAGGATGTTCTACTTGCGTTAACTGATACGCGTTGGGAGTTGGTGCAAACCGAAGCATTCAAGGTATTGGAGCAGGCGCTACAGAATCCTATACGAACCGAGAACGTTGATTCGATCCGGCAAAACCTACCATCGCTGGTCAGTCTCACGCTGATAGAGAATGAAGCGGCGTTGGTTGTTGAGATCACAGCGCCTCTGGTTGTGGCGAACAGTTTCTACAGCCCGGAAATGACCGATGCAGCTCGCCAGACGGCACGTGAGGCTGTTGAGCCAGTGACACAATCTTATATTGCAGGGCAGACAGTTGTAACCCGCGGGCAGGTGATCACCACTGCTGACCTGGAAGCTTTGACTGCCCTTGGCTTGGTGCAGCCGAAGAACCTGTCATTCAACTATCTGGGTGCGGCTGCTCTGGTGATGATTTCAGCTATTTTTACCGCCCTATATTTCTTCCGCCGAAAACCGGTGGCAATTTCCGATCTGCGCAGCCTGATCTTGCTGGCCCTGCTTTTCGCTGTCTTCCTGGTGGGGGCGCGTATCAGCAATCCAAACCGGACCATCGTACCGTATCTCTTCCCCGTCCCGGCTTTTGCGCTGCTGGTCTCGGCGCTCTTTGGGATGGAGCGCGGTCTTGTCTTTGGTTTGCTGATGAGCATACTGGCTGCTTATGGAATGCCAGATGCGCTAGGCTTGCTGCCGTATTACACATTGAGTAGTTTATTTGGTGTGCTGGCGTTGGGGCAGGCACGCCGTGTAGGGCAGTTTCTTTATGCAGCTGTTGCCATCGCTGTGGCTGGTATGGCCATTGTGGCGGCTTACCGTCTACCTTTCACCGATATCGATTGGATTGGGCTGGCCACACTGATGGGCGCGGCGGTTTTTGCTGGGATCGCATCCAGCAGCATTGCACTACCAATGCAGTATTTGTTGGCTCAATTTTTGGGTTTGACAACAGCCCTCCAATTGCTTGAAATTTCCCGCCCCGATTCACCCCTGCTGAACTTCTTCCTTCAGCGGGCTCCTGGGACCTACCAGCACAGCTTGCAGGTGGCCAATCTCGCAGAACAGGCTGCTGAAAGTATTCATGCCGATACCCTGCTGGTCCGGGTAGGCGCTCTGTTTCACGATGTAGGAAAGTCAACCAATCCGCTTTTCTTTATTGAGAACCAGCCGCCCAGCCAGATTGATTCCCACGATGATCTGGATCCTAGAATCAGTTCTGAAGCCATCATTCGTCATGTTTCGGATGGGTTGGAACTAGCCCACAAATACCGCCTGCCGCGTCGCCTGTACGATTTCATTGCTGAGCATCACGGCACACTTGTCACCCGGTACCAGTACAACCGTGCCCTGCAGGGTGTACAAGGCGATGCATCCCAAGTGGATGAGCGACAATTTCGCTACCCCGGTCCGTCACCACGCTCGAAGGAGACAGCCATACTGATGTTAGCTGACGGGGTAGAAGCGCGTGCACGCGCTGAACGCCCACACGATGATGACGAGATGCACATCCTGGTCGGCAATGTGATTGAACGCTGCCAGAAGGATGGCCAATTGGATAACACCCCGCTCTCCCAGCGCGACCTGGCCTGTATAACCGAGTCCTTTATCTCCACCCTGCGTGTAACCTACCACCCGCGGCTAGAATATCCGAAAGATCAACTTGCTTTGCAACCCTCCAACACAGTTGAAGTTCCGACCATATCCAGACCATCTCCCTTGAAGAAGCGCAAATGATAAATATTGAAATTCTTCCGGACTTCAGACGCGTTTTTATGCCCGCTATTTTGGAAAGGGCTGCCCAGGCAGCGTTGCTTCAACAGTTTGCTCCAGATGCAGATCTGACCTTGGTACTGACCGGCGATACCCAAATCCAAGCTCTCGACCGTGATTTTCTGGGAAAGGATGCGTCGACCGATGTGCTGTCGTTTCCAGCCTGTGAAACAGACCCGGAAACGGGCCGTCGGTACCTGGGGGATATCATCATTTCTGTTCCACGCGCTGAAGCCCAATCCATTACCGCGGGGCATTCTCTCGAAGCGGAATTATCACTGCTGGTTATCCACGGTGTGCTTCACCTGCTGGGCCACGACCATGCGGAGCCGGAAGAAAAAGCCCGCATGTGGGCAGCCCAGTCCGAGGTGTTGACACGGCTCGGTATTCCTCCCACCATCGTGCATGAATAGATTCTCTCGTTTTATTGTCTCACGTGCACATTCCTTCCGGCATGCTTTTCGGGGCTGGTGGTTTGTCCTCCGCACTCAGCGCAATGCCTGGATCCATGCTTTGATAACAACCTTGGTGGTGTTGGTGGCTTTCTGGCTACACTTACAGCTCCGGGATTGGGCAGTGTTGGTACTGACTATTGCACTGGTCTGGACGGCGGAATTCATCAATACAGCCTTGGAGGCGGTTGTGGACCTTGCCAGCCCGGAGCTTCATCCCCTGGCGAAAGTGGGAAAAGATGTAGGAGCTGCGGCGGTTTTAATCGCTGCCTTGACCTCGATCCTGGTGGGCTTGCTCATCCTGGGTCCACCTTTGTGGGGGAAAATTGTGCTCTTGGTAACTAGGTAGTTTGGAATCCTTATGCCTCTCTCTTTTCGTTTTGGTACTGTGGGTTCTCCTAAAGCCACCCCATCCAAACCCAGCGGGACGGTAGGTGGGATCCATTATGCAGCCTCCATCGGTTTGGACGCCCTCGAACTAGCCTGGGTGCAGGGAGTGCGCGCCGGTGAGACAGCCTGTGCGACCATCAAACAGGCGGCCACAGAGACTGGAGTAGTACTCTCTGTTCATGCGCCATATTACATCAACTTGAACGGCGACAATAAAAAGTGGCCGCGTTTGCGGCAGTACCTGATCGATGCAGCACACTTCGGCAACCTGGCCGGAGCAACTGACATCATCTTCCATCCCGGCACATACTTTGGTCGCCCAGCGAACGAAGTCCTCCAAGTATCCATCCCTCGCTTGCAGGGCTGCGTGGACGAACTGCGCGCTAACGGCAACTTGGTTACTCTGCGCCCAGAGATTAGCGGCAAGGCAGCCATGCTTGGGTCGCTGGCTGATGTTCTGGAAATGTCGAAAACCATACCAGGCGTGATCCCTTGTCTTGACTTTGCTCACCTGCATGCCCGTCTCGGCGACGGGGCGATGAATACCTACGATGAGTGGATGACCGCATTGGATATTTATCGGAAGGCGCTTGGTGATGCGGCCATGCAGCAACTACACATTCATTTATCGGGCATCAATTACGGTCCGAAAGGCGAGAAAAACCACTTGATTATGGAAGAGGCCGACCTGGATTTCAGGAACCTGATGCGCGCATTACACGCTTCGAATGCGGAAGGCCGCATCCTGTGCGAAAGCCCGGTCCTGGAAGTGGACGCGCTGAAATTCAGACAATTGTGGATGGAAGTGAGCGGTGAAGGCTAAAAGCAGACTTCCGAATTCTCCAGGAATTCGGAAGTCTGCTTTTATACAGCTTTCATTGATGGCCTGAACTTGTAGCCATAGATCAACATGCCGCGCTCATCACCATCCGAGTGCAACCGGCGGGTGATCATCTCGACCGGCATGCCAATCTCGGGTTTATCGTCGCCCAAGTCGGTCAGTTGTGCGGTTACCATAGGGCCTTCCTCCAGTTTGACCAGTGCCACGGTGTATGGGGCAGTTTCTTCGAAACCAGTCGGGGCTTCGTAGATCGTGGTAAACGAAAAAACCTCGCCTCGTCCGCTGAAAGCGAAAGACGTTTTGGCTTCGTGTCCGCAGGCAGGGCAAATGTCACGCGGAGGGAAAATCTTGGTATCACAGTGCGGACATAATTCCCCTATCAATCCGTACCGTTGTTGTCTAAGTCGCCAGTGGCGGGGAATTTCCATGTTGTACTCCTTGATTGACCTTGATTGAGATTCTATCCGACCAGCCTATCAGGACCTATCAGGCATTCTATTTATTAGAACATTAATCTTACTCAATACTTTCCAGGATGTGGGTCACCGCGATGGAACCAGGCCCGCCCAAGCATTGAATAAGGGCGGTGCGTGCTCCATAAATTTGGTTCACCCCGGCCTGACCGCGCAGTTGGTCCACAGCTTCAACAGCCTGGTATATACCGGTCGCGCCTCCGGGGTTGCCGCGTGCTTTGAGTCCACCCTGGGTGGCGCAGGGGAGTTGCCCTGAGCGCGCGATGGATCCGTCCCCAGCCAGTTTCCAACCCTGGCCGCGTGGGCCAAATCCGGCTGCTTCCAGCGACATTGCCGCAAAAATGGAAAAGGCATCGTAATACTCGAACAGATCCACTTGTTCGCGGGTAATGCTAGCTTTCTGGAATGCCTGCTCCACAGAAGCCTGCGCGGCAGCGAACCACAGCAGATCGTTGCGTTCGGCCAGGGAGAGCGTGTCCGAAGCGATGGTCGAAGCTGCCAGGCGGACAATAGGGTGTGGAAAATCTTTCGGGAGCAATTCCCTCCGGGTGAGCATTAATGCGGCTGCCCCGTCGGCATTGGGAGCCACATCGTATAAATTCAGTGGATCGCTGACGGTATCAGCTTTTAGATAGTCATCCAGCGTGATTGCCTTGCGATACATAGCGTTCTTGTTCCCAGCTCCATTTGCGTGGGCGGTCAGCGGAAATCCCGCCAACCCGTCTACAGGGATATGATTTTCATGCATATAGCGTTGGGCGAGGAGTGCGGCCTGGGTGGTGAGCGTCATCCCGTGGATTGACTCATAGTCCGCGTCGATTGTGGTGGCAAGAGCAACCTCCAGGTCCGGCCCGATCACGTCGGTAAATTTCTCCGCGCCAACTACCAATACCACGTCCACCAGTCCGCTGGCGATGGCCAGATACCCCTGGCGAAGAGCTGCGCCTCCGGATGCGCCTCCAGCTTCGACAGTCTCGGCCTCGATGCCGGTCAAACCGGCAAAGTCAGCCAGCAAGGCCCCCAGGTGCGCCTGGCGGGAAATATTGGCAGCCAGCATATTACCGACGTAGAGTGCCTGTGGTTTCAGCCCGCCCGAATCCTGGATGGCGATTTGAATGGCCTGCAATGCCAGCGAACGCAGGGATATGTCCCAATGCTCGCCGACAGGGGTTTGTCCAATTCCGGCAATGATGATTTCGGTCATGATCACTTCATCGCAATCTTGCCGCGCATGCGGGCATACATGGCGTAGTCGATCTCGGTGCGGCGGGCGATGTAGTCCTGCGTTTTGAGTGCCTTGTCACGCCGCTCGAGCAATTTGTCGGTAACGGTGATGTCGAACGCATCCGACCCGGCACCGGAGCCGAACGAGACCATCAGAATACGGTCACCAGGTTTGGCCACGTCGAGGGTGGCAGTCAGACCAATGATGGCCGCGCCGGCGTAGGTGTTACCAATGACGGGTGACAGGAGTCCCGGTTTGATCTGCTCTGGGGTGAAACCAAGCAGGGAGGCGACACGCTGCGGGAATTTGGCGTTCGGCTGGTGGAAGATAGCCCAGGTGTAATCGGAAGGTTTGGTTCCCAATTCTTCCAGCATGATCTTCCCAGCGGCAGTGCTGTGCTTGAAATAAGCCGGTTCACCGGTGAAACGGTTGCCGTGCTCGGGGTAGTGCTGGTACTCGCGCCGCCAGAAGTCGGGCGTGTCGGTCACATAGGAGTAGGCGGCGTTGAGAGTAGCCAGGCTTTCTTCAGCTGGGCCGATGACAAAGGCAGCTCCACCTGCAGCGGCAGTGTATTCCAGCGCATCGCCGGGCTTGCCCTGGGCAGTGTCGAGACCGGCAGCTACAGCGTAGCGCGCCATCCCCGACCCGACCAACCCCATAGCCATAACCATTGCCTCCGTCCCGGCTTTGCAGGCGAACTCCATGTCAGCGGCCTGAATGTGTGGCGTGGCCCCGATGGCTTCGGCCACGATTGTCGAAGTGGGTTTAACTGCGTACGGGTGGGATTCGGACCCAATCCAGACTGCCCGGATCTCAGCCGGATCGATCCCGGCACGTTTCAGCGCGTTCCTTACCGCTTCGAGAGACATGGTGACCACGTCCTCGTCCAGCCCAGGGACAGCTTTCTCTTTGATGGGTAATCCGGATACCCGCCCACCGACCCAGATTCGGGCGACTTCATTGGCGGGCAGGCGATAGCGCGGCACGTAGGCTCCGTAACCAATGATGCCAACCGGCCGGGATGGTTTGAGTAGGGCTTTGTTTTCGGTCATGAATTTTCTCCTAACATTATTCCATTCTTAAAAAATCTAAAATGTTCACCCGATTAGTTGTAAAAATTCCGAGTCTTCCTGGGTGGCTATTTGATATCAAGACCTGTTCGCTGCAAAATGATTCTCACTCGTTGGACCTCTTCGACTAATCTTGGAATGTCCTGGCGAGCATGTGCAATAAAATCCTGGTCTGTTTCAAGGCGAGTTGTGAAATATAAATCATCGAACTGTCTTTGTTCTCCACGCAGAATGACGCTAGTGCCACCTAAAGGATGGTCTCGGCCTTCCCATGAAGAGATCCAAGAGCCAGGCGTCGCCTTCTCGGATCTTAAGCGTATTTCATCAAGATCCTCTTCTATGAGAATTGGTGCTACCTTATGACCTCTTTGTATTGTCGATTGATTTGAATTATCAGACTACATGTCCTTCAAAGACTTGATAATCTCTTCTGCTCTGTCAATCCTGACCACCTTCTCTATCACCATCTGCGCGGCAACCTTCTCGATCAGGTCCCCGGTCGCTCCGGCGGCGATTGCCACCTGGCGGGCATGCAGGGTCATATGCCCGCGCTGGATGCCCTCGGTGGCTAAAGCGCGCAGGGCGGCAAGGTTTTGCGCCAGCCCGACTGAGGCGATTATCCCAGCCAGTTCAGAGGCGGTTTTGACACCCATTAATTTTAAAGCAGCCTTGGCAGCCGGATGAACTTTAGTCGCGCCACCGACGATGCCAATCGCCATCGGCATCTCCAGTTCGCCGGTCAAGTTTCCATCCCCATCCCTGCCCCATGTGCTTAGGCTGGTGTAGCGACCGTCACGGGCAGCGTAGGCATGCGCCCCAGCCTCGATGGCGCGCCAGTCATTGCCAGTCGCGATGACGACCGCGTCCACGCCGTTCATGATGCCCTTGTTGTGTGTGGTGGCGCGGTAGGGATCGGCGGCTGCGAAGGCCCAGGCCTCGATGATCCCGTCCCGCACCTGCTCACCGGTGAATGTGCGCCCGTCAGCATTCGTGAAAGCCAGTTCCTTGAGCAGGACAGAACAACTCACTTTTGCCAGCCGCTGGTCGGCCAGATTGGATAGAATGCGCAGGTGGACGCGTCCACCGGTAATCCGCTCGATTTGTGGAGCCAACTTTTCGCAGGCGGTGTTGACGGCATTGGCCCCCATGGCATCCCGCACGTCGTAGATTAGATGAACGACTATAAACGGCCCGATGGGAGACTCCTCAATGATGCGGACTTCCAAGTCACGTGCCCCTCCACCGAATTTCTTAAGCAGCGGGTCAACCCCGTCAGCTTCGGCCAGCAATTCAGCTTTGTGTTCAAGCAGCCGCAGGCTGGCCGCCATCAGATCCTTGACCTCCAGCACCTGCATCTGTCCGATCATCTCCGGTGCAGACGTTATGGCAGTGAAGCCACCTCCAGACCGCACAAGCTTGGCCATGAACGAGGCCCCGGCCACCACCGAAGGTTCTTCGATCGCCATTGGAATAAGAACCTCGCGCCCATTGACAACAAAGTTCAGCCCTATTCCGAGTGGCAGGCCAAAGGTTCCGACGGCATTCTCGACCATATGGTCAGCTTGTTCGTCCCCCAACCCGTTCAAGGTTCGAAAGGATGCGAGTTCTTCGGGGGAAAGCTCTGCGGCTTCAGCCAGTCTATCAAGCCTTTCGCCCAGCGGTAAATTGTAAAATCCAGCAATTCGGGATGTAACCATGCACCCATTTTATCAGGATGGGCTAGCAAAATCTATCAAACTTGTCTAAAAGCGGATATGTAGAGTAAAATTGTCTGTATTGAGGTATCTAAATGCTCCTGACGCGTGAAGAGCTGCAAGACAGATTGTTAGCGTTACACCGGGCGAGTCTGGAATTGGTCAAGGATGTCTCGCTCGAAACCTTATTGGAAAGAATTGCTTCCCTGGCCTGCGAACAGGCCGGGGCAAAGTTTGCTGCATTGGGTGTGTTGGACGATGAGGGGAAACTCAAACAATTTATCACTGTAGGTATGACAGCCGAAGATATTAAAAAGATCCCCCACCCGCCACGCGGCTTGGGCTTGATCGGGGCGCTGATGCACGGTGATAGCGGGAACATCCGCATCCCGGAGATCGAAAATGACCCGCGCGCGGTCGGATTCCCGACAGGCCATGCCGAAATGCATGCTTTGTTGGGCGTGCCCATCCGTATCGGGGGAAGGCAATTGGGGCAGATCTACCTGACGGAAAAAATTGGGGATTCCGAATTCAACCCTGATGACGAAAAGATTATTGAAATATTAGCTGCTTATGCAGGGGCAGCCATTGAAAATGCCCGTCTTTATGAGCGGTTGCAGGAACACGAAGTAACCCTAACCCGCCGCAATAATCAACTGGGCCTGCTCAATCAAATTGGGACAGCGCTAGCATCCTCACTGGAACTTGAAGATATCCTGAATAAAACACTCGCGCTGCTGATGGCTCATTTCCAGGTGGAAGCCGGGGAAATATTCTTGAAAGAAGAAGATGATGAGTCCCTGCGCTTGGTTCTGCACCGCGGGGAGGCCGCTGAAGCGTTCTGGACCCGTAACCGGTTTAAGATTGGAGAAGGGATGGTTGGTCAGGCCGCGCAGACGCTCCAGCCGGTCATCAGCCATCACCTCGACAGAGATGACCAAGGCACCCGCCAAGCGGTGGTTGATGCGGGATTCAAGCAGATCGCGTGCATCCCTTTGACGGCACGGGGTGAAATAGTTGGCGTGCTGACCATTGCCACACGCAGCCGTAAAACGATCTCCAAGAGTGAACTCCAACTACTGGTTTCGGTGGCTTCCGGGGCTGGAACGGCGATCGAAAATGCCCGCCTGCACTCCAATGTCCGCCGTCTGGCGGTGCTGGAAGAGCGCGAACGCATCGGCATGGATTTGCACGATGGCATTATCCAATCCATCTACGGTGTTGGCCTGACATTGGAAAACGCACGCCCGTTGCTACGGGAGAATCCAACGCTTGCCGAAGACCGTCTGCAGAAGGCGATGGAAGACCTGAACCATACTATTCGTGATATTCGTAGTTATATTCTTGACCTGCGGCCGCGTCAGTTACAGGGGGAGACGCTTATTGAGGGCTTGGGACGGCTGGTTTCAGAGTTCCGCCTGAATACGAAGGTGGAGGTCAGCCTAGCTGGGCCGAAAGAACCATTATCTGACCTGCCGCAAATGTATGCCATGTCTCTTTTCCACATCTGCCAGGAGGCCCTGGCGAATATCGCCAAACATGCCAAAGCCTCCAAGGTCAGGATAGATCTTTGGACCACATCCGACCGAGTGCTTTTGGAAATCACGGATGATGGGCAAGGATTTGAATTTGAAAAAACAAATAAGAATGTTGGCCATGGCCTAGCCAATATGCAGACGCGCGTCGAGAATGTGGGCGGTGATTTGGATATCTCATCTGCCTCTGGTGAAGGCACGTCCATTCTTGCTTGGGTGCCGCGGTTCCCGACCCATCCGAATGACTGAATCCCTGTTTTTTTAGTCAACGAAACGCTGGATTGTGCGTTTCACGTTTCCCACACATCCTTCAGAATTCAAAAAGGAAATTTTAAGGTTGCTCAGAGATCTTTCAGTAGCCCTGTTAGTGCTCTTTCCGAAACCCAAGATATGGCGATATGCGACCTGCCTCCGGCGCCAGTGGGGGGGATCGTTTTGTAAAAGTCTGGCTAGATAAAGGATTTTTCAAAAAGCCGTGTTAAGGTTGGCCCCATCTTAAATATTCGAAAATTTTTAAGATAGCGTAGGTTTGGCGTATGGAACAAATCCGTTTTTTCTGCTAGAATGAACTCGTGAAGGATAGCGGGTTCTGTCCTCCCCCCTGAGAAGTAAGTTGGTAAGAATTGAATAATACGATAGGATCCCCACTGCAAGAGCAGCGGGCTTATATCCCTGTACCAAAACGCCGAAAATCAGCATGTTTGGAGGAAGAGATGGACGCCGAGCAAGCCTGGCAGTCAGCATTGGGGCAACTCCAAATGGAGATGCCAAAAGCATCTTTTGATACCTGGGTGCGTGATACCCAGATCTATTCTTATGATGAAGGAGTATTCACGATTGGCGTGCGCAACGCCTATGCGCGCGATTGGCTGGAAAGCCGTCTCTCCAGCACTGTGACACGTTTATTGATGGGTATCATGAATCGGGCTGTGAACGTGGCCTTTGTCGTCGATGCCAATGGAAATGGCGAATTGGTAGCGGAACCAGTCGAAGTGGATGAGATTCCCAACATTACACTAAACACGGCGCAATATCCGCACAGCGTCACACTCAATCCTCGTTACACATTCGAGAATTTTATTGTCGGTCCAAATAACCGCTTGGCGCACGCCGCCAGCCAGGCTGTCGCTGAGAATCCAGCCACGGCTTATAACCCGCTCTTCCTCTACGGGGGGGTGGGCCTCGGGAAGACTCATTTATTACATGCTATTGGGAATTTTTGTCAGGAGCACGGTCAACGGGTGCTCTATGTCTCTTCTGAGGAATTTACAAACGATATGATTAATGCCATCCGGTCGCATACCACCCAGGCGTTCCGGGACAAGTATCGTTCTGCAGATGTACTCCTGGTGGATGATATCCAGTTCATCGCGGGTAAGGAATCGACCCAAGAAGAGTTCTTTCACACTTTTAATACCTTGCATGGACAAAACAAGCAGATTATTGTTTCCTCTGACCGCCCGCCCAAGTCACTGGTGACGTTGGAAGAACGCCTGCGTTCGCGTTTTGAATGGGGTTTGACAGCCGATATACAACTACCGGATCTGGAAACCCGTCTGGCAATTTTACGGTCGAAAGCCGAACGATTGGGACATGCAGTTCCTGCCGAGATTATGGACTTGATCGCCCGCCGTGTCCAGTCCAACATCCGCGAACTGGAGGGGGCGCTTAATCGCATTGTGGCTTTTGCCGACTTGAGCGGGATGGCTCTGACCCCCCAATTAGCCGATGTAGCCCTAGCCGACCTCCTGCCCCAGCGCGGCGATGTGAAACCTGCGGAGGTGGTAGATATGGTCGCCAAGACATTCAATCTGTCTGTGGACCGTCTGCTCAGTCCCGATCGGTCGCGGGATGTGGCCCTACCGCGCCAGATCGCCATGTACCTGATGCGTGAGACAAATATCTCCCTGCCACAAATTGGAATGGCTTTAGGCGGCCGCGACCATACCACGGTCATGTATGCCTGCGAGAAAGTTGCCGACCTGCTCGAACGGGATGACAAGGTACGCCGGCAGGTGGTGCAGATCCGGCAGTTGTTGTACGCGTGAGAAGACTCCTATCCTAATAATGAAAAATAATCCCGGTGAATCATCGCCGGGATTATCGCTTAATGAATTATTCTCCGTAATTTTGTCGCTAAGGAGATACAATATTTGTGCCCTCGTTGCAGACTTGCAAATACTTTGCGGAGCCACTTTCTGTCGGCACGAGACAAGTGACCGTATAACCGTCTTTGAACTGGATGGTGATATCCATGGAACCAGCCTCGCTGGTTGACATGCGTGCATATAACATATAACCCATGCCGAAATGCTCTCTCAGGGCAGGCAGTTTCGCGATTGGAAATCGTACTTCCTGGGAAGGATCGGTTGCTACTTTTTGCAGGCTTTCATTCAGGGTGCGAATTGCATATTCGGAAGTATAACCGAAGCGAGAAAACACGCCTGGGATGAAACCAACCAGGAAAACGATGACCAGTAGCTGCACAAACAATTTCCGACGAACATCTGGAAGCTCTTGTAGTTTTATAAATAGATGACGGTTGATCGCCACTCTGATCGCTCCGGCAAGTAAGATACCTGCTCCTACCAACGGCAGGGCGGTGATAAACGATTGTACAGTCAGGGCAGCACTTCCGCCGCCCAATAAGGTAGCGACCAAATTCCCGACCAGAAGGAGAATGGTGAGCACAACTCCGCCCCAGACAATCCCTCCGTATTCTTCTGTGAACCAACCGACTATCGCTCCAGCCAGCGCAAGAGCGATCCCGAACTCGATCCAATGGATCAGAAGGCGGATCCAATCCACCCCCAGGTGCAAGTCCGGGAAAAACATGATGTTGATGATCGAAGACACCAGCACAAAAACTGTTGTGGTAATGATGCCGTAGATTGCACCCGGAACCATACGCAAACCGCGTTCCGCTAGGGTTTCCTGACGATAAGATGAAATGACTGCTGCTTTGAACCGTTTGAACAAATTAATACAATCCTTTTTTTCGAAACAAGGTATGTGGCTATGATCAGTTTTCGACGAACTCCCCGCCGATGATCTCACGGTCGAGTACGCGTTTGCCTGCATCGAATTTGAAGAGTACTTCAATCTGTTGGAAACAATGCTCATTGCCCATGATTACCTTGCGGCAGGTGTAATAAGGCTTGCCTTTTTGATCCAGCTCCATGCTGGGTTCATTATAAACATTGACCTGCCCATGGATGGTCTCACCACAGCGCTTGCATTTTACAGAAAAGGTATAAAACTTTCCAGTGGGGTTGGGAGGAGAAAGTAGATTTTTAAGGAATTTCATGGCGTCCTCCTACTTTTATATGAAGTATAGCACGACACTACTTTGCAGTCCTGGTCTGCGGTTGGGCGATCGTGAAAATACAGAACAATTGCTTTAGCCTTGATGGCTCCGCATCTTTGAGAGGTGCATAGTGGACTCCCAAACGCTCCAGGCGAATCAGGAATTTTTCCAGCCTACGGAGGAATTCCTTGAAGTCCTTTTTGTCTTTTAGCGTCCACCCGGTCTCAGCCATGGCGGTCAGCCGAGGATATACTTGATAATCTAAGCGGGCGCGGTTCGGGATCCATTCAGACCAAAGCGGAAATTCCAGCCCGAGAATGGATCCTCCATTGTTGTCATCCAACTCTACCGGGACAGGTTCGTAACGGTAAGCCCGGCTCAACGGCATCAGGCAGTAACTATGGTCTAGATACGTGTCGAGATAGGTAGACATGACAACCGCCCGCTTATCGGTCCGAATGGCGTCGAGCAAATGCAGGCGGTCTCTCACCCAGAATTGGACAACCGCACTCTGGATCAGGTTTTTTTGCAGGATCTCGTTCCAACCCACCACACGCCGCCCTTTTGTGTCAAGATAATCAGCGATGCGGTTGGTGAAATAGACTTGTAGGGCGTGCTCGTCTTTCAGTCCTTCCTCCCGGATGCGCCGTTGGCAGGCAGAACACTTCTTCCAGCGAGCTTTCGGAGCTTCATCTCCCCCGATGTGGATAAAGGGTGAGGGGAAGAGTTCCAGGATTTCATCGAGGACTTCTTGTAGGAAGGTGAAAACGGTCTCCTTGCCGGCGCAGTAAATATCGGGAAAAATGCCAAAGTGCAGGGCAACTTCGAACGGACCGCCTGAGCAAGATAATTCGGGGTAGGCTGCCAGCGCAGCCAGAGAGTGACCAGGCATCTCGATCTCCGGCACGATCGTGATGTGCCGTTCGGTGGCATATGCTACAACTTCACGAATCTCGTCCTGGGTGTAAAACCCGGAATGCGGAATTCCGTCATGCTGTTTACCGAGCATGGTTTTACTTGTCCCAGCACGCTGCGAGCCGATCTCGGTCAGTTTGGGATATTTCTTGATCTCGATTCGCCAGCCCTGGTCTTCGGTCAGATGCCAGTGCAATACGTTCAGTTTTTGAAAGGCCATCAGATCGAGGGTCAGGAGTACGGTCTCTTTACCCTGAAAATGACGGCCTTCATCGAGCATGAAACCGCGCCAGGAAAAACGCGGAGTATCTTCGATAAATACACACGGGAGGCACCAATCCACTCCGGAGACGAGATGTCTTTCTTCGATTTCTTCAGGAAATAGTTGTCGCAGGGTTTGGATGCCGTAGAAAACCCCGGTGATTCCAAGCGCTTCGATTACTATTGCTTCGGGCCGGACATCGAGCCGATAGCCTTCGCGGCTGAGTTGCTTAAGTTCAGGATTCAAACGGAGGCTGATAACGTTTTTTACACCCTTGGCCTCGGTCATGACATTAATCGGGAAATCCTTCAGGTGAGATCCAGTGGGAGCGGAAAGCAGTCCACGTAAATAGTCCGCGTTCCAGTGGTTGGCGGAATCAACTAGAATCCCTGTCTCGTTTTCTAGGCGGAATTCACCAGGATGAGGTTCAATTCTAGCAGGGAGGGGGATGATATCCATAAGACTATTTTACATCGTCTTGCCGGGATTCGTGGTATACTAGCGCCGCTTCCAAAAAAGGGAGCACATTCTGCCCGGGACGGGCAATAAGCGTCCCTGAGCGGGTTGATTACCCCCGCTAAACTTACAGATCCGTCAAGTGGAGGATCAATTTAGAAGGAGAAAAATGGCTGTTGTTTCTATGAAAGCGCTGCTGGAAAGTGGCGTCCATTTCGGCCACCGGACCAATAAGTGGAATCCCGGTATGAAGCCGTATATTTTTACCGAGCGCAATGGTATCCATATCATTGACTTGCAGCAAACGGTGAAGGCGATCACCAACGCTTATAATGCGATCCGTGACGTCGTTGCAACCGGCGGTTCGGTGATGTTTGTTGGCACCAAGCGCCAGGCGCAGGAGACGGTGCATGATGAGGCTATCCGTTGTGGAATGCCTTACGTCACCGAGCGCTGGCTGGGCGGGATGTTGACGAACTGGTCAACAATGCATCAACGAATTGTAGAACTCGAACGCATGGAGAAGTTGTTTGAAACCGGCGATATTGAAAAGCTGACTAAAAAAGAGGCTCTACTGATCCAGCGCGAAATCACCCGCCTCAATATCCATCTCTCTGGCGTGCGTAACATGCAACGCGTACCGGACCTGGTCTTTGTGGTGGATGTGAGCCGGGAGTATGCGGCTGTACACGAAGCCAATCTTTTGAAGATCCCTGTGATTGCCCTCGTGGATACAAACTGCGATCCCAATAACGTGGACTATGTTATCCCTTCCAATGACGACGCGATCCGCGCCATCAAACTGCTGGTAGCCAAGATGGCCGATGCTGTTGAAGAAGGCAAGGCGCTGCGTAAGGACGAAGAACTTGAAGCTGAAGCTGCCGAATCCCGCCTCCCTGAAACTGCGACTGACTCGGCCAAAAGACCCGCGCATGCAATCGATACGGACGAAGAACTCAAAGATGATGAGTTGCTGGGTGAAGCCACTCTGGCCAAGCTGGTTCCCGCACCTGAGATAAGAGAAGTCACGGTGGAAGAAGTTGTAAAAGAAGAACCTGCAACGGAAGAAGCCGTGAGCGACGACGATGCAGGAAAAGAAGAGAAAAAATAAAATCTGAGGAACTGGCATGGAAATTACAACTGAAATGATCAAAGAACTACGCGAAGCCACCAAAGCTGGAGTGCTTGATTGCCGCAAAGCCTTGGAATCTTCCAATGGTGATTACCAGAAAGCAGTGGACTTCCTGCGAGAAAAAGGGATGGCTACCGCAGCCAAGCGCGCTGACCGCCAGGCTTTGAACGGTATCGTGGAACTCTATTCACACGGCAATGGCCGCGTAGGTGTGATGGTGGAAGTCAACTGCGAGACCGATTTTGTTGCTCGGGCGGAACAATTCCGCAAATTTGCCCATGAGGTAGCTCTGCAGGTTGCTGCTGCCGCGCCAAAGTACATAAAAGAAGAAGACATTCCTGCAGCTGTGCTTGAGCATGAAGTTGGAATAGCCAAAGCGCGCGCTCTTGAGGAAGGCAAACCCGAAGCCATGTTGGAAAAGATCGCCCAAGGTCGCGTTGAGAAGTATAAGGATGAAGTTGTCTTGATGCGCCAAGCTTATATCCGTGATGACAGGGTCACTTTGGGGAAGCTCCTGCTTGAGCAGGTCGCCGCCCTCGGAGAGAATATTATTGTCCGGCGATTCGCTCGCTGGGAATTGGGCGAAGTGAGTGAGTAATTGAAAAGGCCAACCATTCGGTTGGCCTTTTATTACTGGAATATAAGAGGAGATAAAAATGGCAGATCTCAAATTCAAAAGGATCCTACTCAAACTGAGTGGTGAAAGCCTTGCAGGTCCGAGCGGTTTCGGGATCGACCCGGAGCAAGCCGAGGCGATTGCCGAGCGGGTCAAGGCTGTTCGCAATATGGGTGCGGAAGTGGCGATTGTAATCGGAGCGGGCAACCTGTGGCGCGGTAAACAAGGCCTTGACCGTGGCATGGACCGGGCTACAGCTGATTATATGGGGATGTTGGCAACGGTGATGAACGCAATGGCTTTGATGGATGCATTGGAACGGATGGGGGTATTTACACGGGTCCAATCAGCCATAGAAATGCGGGCTGTGGCCGAACCATACATCCGAAGGCGCGCCATCCGCCACCTGGAAAAGGGACGTGTTGTCGTCTTTGGTGCAGGGACGGGCAACCCGTTCTTCTCCACTGATACCGCCGCGGCTTTACGGGCGGTTGAGATTGACGCCGCTGTGTTGATAAAAGCAACCAAAGTGGATGGAGTCTATGATTCCGATCCGAATAAGAACTCCGCCGCCATGAAATTTGATACTCTCAGCTATATCGATGTACTCAACCGCCGCCTGGAAGTGATGGACAGCACCGCTATCTCACTTTGCATGGATAACAACCTACCCATCCTGGTTGTCAACCTGTGGGATCCCACTGCTCTCGAACGTGCTGTGTGTGGTGAAAAAATAGGCACCCTGGTCACTGCATAGAGTAATAGTTTTAAAAGTCTGATGAGACTATTGGACGGGGTCGTTTGGTGATACTACCGGCGACTCTGTTTTCTTTTTTCCTTTCTTTCGATTTTTAGAGTCCCTATTTTTATTGGCGTTTTTTACGGTTTTAAGGTATCCTTATGGAAGACAAATTTGTTCATCCCAGGAGGCCGACGTGATAAAAGACATTCTTAAAGAAGCTGAGATGCGTATGCACGCCGCAATCCAGAATTTGGATGATGACTTGGCTACAATTCGTACTGGCCGGGCCACCCCGGCATTGGTGGAAAAATTGGCCATAGATTACTACGGCACGCCAACGCCGTTGATGCAACTCGCATCCATATCGGTGCCTGAGCCGCGCGGTCTTCTCATCAAACCATTTGATCCGTCTTCAATTAAGGGCATCGAACGGGCAATCCTTGCTTCGGACTTAGGCCTTACTCCCAATAATGACGGAAAACAAATACGACTGAACCTGCCCACACTCACTGAAGAGCGCCGTCGCGATCTGGTCAAGGTTGTCCATGGCCGGCTGGAAGAGTGTCGTATCGCGGTTCGAAACGTTAGGCGTGATCTTCACAACGATATGCGCGATTTCGAAAAGGAGAAACTCATCTCCGAGGATGACTTGAAGCGCGGCGAAGAAGAACTCCAGAAGATCACTGATCATAATATAGAAGAGATCAATAAACACGGCGTGCATAAAGAACAGGAGATAATGGAGGTGTAGTGGCGGTCTAAATCGTCGCTACCACATTTATGGCAAAGAAAAACACGGTTTCCAGGGGCCGAATCCCCACTCACGTCGCAATTATTATGGACGGGAATGGACGCTGGGCAATTTCGCGCGGCCTGCCCCGTCTTGCTGGGCACCGCGCCGGTACTGAGAACTTGCGCCGTATCATCACTGCCTGTACTGAATTTGGGGTTAAATATCTCACTATATACGCATTTTCCACCGAGAATTGGGGTCGCCCACGTGAAGAAGTTGAAGGCCTCATGCACATACTCGAAGATGTGATCGATAAAGAACTGGCTGAACTAAATAAGGAAGGGGTGCAATTACGCCACATCGGTCATCTGGAACGGTTGGATCCGAAACTTCAGGAAAAAGTTCTGGAGGCGATTGAGCTGACCAAGAACAATAAACGGTTGATATTAAATGTTGCATTTAACTACGGCGGGCGCGATGAAATTGTCTGCGCAATCCAACGTATCCTAAAAGATGGCATATTACCCGAAGATGTGAACGCCGACCTTGTTAGCCAATACATGTTCACTGCGGGTGTCCCGGATCCGGACTTGATCATCCGCACTTCGGGCGAATTGCGTGTCTCCAATTTTCTGATATGGCAGGGGGCTTATTCCGAGTGGTATGTCACATCCGTTTACTGGCCTGATTTTGATAAAGAAGAACTCCAAAAAGCATTGGATACATTTTCCCAACGAGATCGTCGTTACGGTGGTTTATCCAGGACAATTAAGGATTAATCTTTGCATGTTGATAAAACGTGTCCTTACGGCCCTTGCACTTGCAGCCATTGGCTTACCAGCCATGATCATTGGGGGGCTTTTTTATTTTGGCATTATCACCATCCTGCTGGGAATTGCCGCTTGGGAATATGGCAAGATCTACCACACTGCTGGTTATAACGCCTCCACTCTTCTTCTGGTGGGAGGGGTTGTACTGCTTGTCATTGTAAGAGTGTACTTTCCTGGCATGGCACCTGCCGCTCTGGCGCTGCTCATACTTGCAGCAATGACTTGGCATCTGATTGATTACGAAAATGGCCGCAACAAGGCAGCTTCAGACTTCACCATCACTGTTGCTGGAATTGTCTACCTCGGTTGGATCGGCGCGTACTTAATTGATATCCGCAATTTACCAGATGGACTATGGTGGCTGGCACTTGTTTTCCCGGCCGTCTGGTTTGCTGATACGGCGGCTTATTTTATCGGCAGCCGTTTTGGCAAACACCAGCTCACCCCCCGGCTTAGCCCGAAAAAAACATGGGAAGGCTATTGGGGCGGGGTTATTTTTGGTACGATTGGTACTGCAGGACTGGCTGTCCTGTGGCATAGTCTTGGGGGCCTGGCAGTGACTTGGTGGCAGGGGGCCGCGTTGGGAGCGGCACTATCTATCCTGACGACATTGGGCGACTTGGGCGAGTCCATGTTCAAACGAGAGGCGGGAGTAAAAGATTCGAGCAACATTATCCCTGGACACGGTGGTGTATTGGATCGCATCGATTCATGGCTGTGGGCGGGTATACTGGGCTATCTGCTCATTGTCTGGTTTCTAATTTAGGATTGAGATCCCGGGAGGCCAGAAATGATTACTGAACCGACACGAAATTTGGCCCTCGAGTTGGTACGCGTGACTGAGGCGGCAGCGCTTTCAGCGGGTCGCTACATGGGACGCGGCGATAAAAACGCCGCTGATCATGCCGCAGTGGAAGCCATGCGACTCATACTAAATACCATCTACATGAATGCGGTTATCGTTATTGGCGAAGGGGAGAAAGATCATGCACCGATGTTGTTCAATGGTGAACATGTCGGCAAGGGTGACGGATCGGAGATGGATATTGCCGTGGATCCGATCGACGGCACACGCCCGCTGGCAAATGGAACTTGGAGCGCTCTCTCAACGGTTGCCTTGGCACCACGCGGGACGATGTTTGACCCAGGCCCTTTCCTTTACATGGATAAGATCGCGGTTGGACCCCAAGCAAAAGGCAAAGTGGAAATTGAAGCCTCGGTGAAACATAACCTTGCTGCGATTGCGAAAGCAGGGGGTAAATCAGTAGAAGATGTGACAGTGATTATCCTTGATCGCCCACGCCATGAGGAGTTGATTTCTGAGGTGCGCAGTGCTGGAGCGCGTATCCGCCTGATCCCAGACGGAGATGTTGCTGGTGCCTTAATGACTGCCTGGCCTGATTCTGGGATCGATGCTTTATTGGGAATTGGCGGCACACCGGAGGGGGTGCTTTCTGCCTGTGCTTTACGTGCCATGGGTGGGGAGATCCAGGGTAAACTATTTGCCCGCAATAATGACGAACTCCAACGTGGACGCGAGATGGGCTACGATTTTGAAAAAGTGTTGACCATGAACGATCTAGTCTCGACGGAAGATGTTTTCTTCGCTGCGACCGGGATCACCGATGGCGAATTTCTGGACGGCGTGAAATACTCTGGTTCTGGAGCACGAACTGACAGCTTGGTGGTGCGCGGTCATACCGGCACTGTACGTCAAATTATAGCTACCCATCGCTGGGACAAGCTCAACCAGTTCAGCGCAATCAAATATTAGGCAGAATCCTGTCCGTCTGCATGCCTGTCCCATCCATTCTGCAGCCTTGTCAGACATTCCACTCTCGAATATACTCTTGCCGGAGGCAAGATTACCCATGGCTAAACAACGAATTTTACTGGTAGATGATCATGAAGTTGTCCGTTTGGGGTTGAAATCGCTCCTGGAACGCCACCCTCAGTTTGATGTGGTCGGCGAGGCGTCCTCCGCGCGCGAGGCGATGGAAATTGTGAATAGTGCCCATCCTGATGTGGTTGTGATGGATATCCGCCTTCCGGGTACTTCTGGGATCGAAGCCTGCGAGGAAATTACCGGGCGTTTTCCGGAGATCAAGGTTATCATGTTGACCTCCTACGCTGAAGATGAAATGCTTTTCTCTGCCATTCGCGCTGGAGCGTCTGGTTATATTCTGAAGCAGATTGGCGGTGAGGATCTTGTCCGGGCTCTTGAAGCTGTCGGGCGTGGCGAGGCAATGCTTGACCCGACAGTGACACAACGGGTTTTCCAGGAAGTACGCCGGGCAGTAAAAGACGAGGAAGCCTCTGCTTTTGCCCATCTCAGTCAACAGGAAAAACACGTTTTACTGCTTGTATCGGAAGGCAAAACTAACCGAGAGATTGCCAAGGCACTCTTTCTTGGCGAAGGGACGGTGCGCAACTATGTCAGCAGCATCCTTTCCAAACTGGGTGTCAACAACCGTGCTGAGGCCGCCGCTTATGCGGTAGGGCATAATCTGCGCGAATACATTGCAATGTAGTTCAGGTGTGCTTGCAGGTTGACAAAATCTTAGTTTCGGATAAAATACAACCCGCACGCCGAAGTGGCGGAACTGGCAGACGCGCTAGGTTCAGGGCTTAGTGGCCTTACGGTCGTGAGGGTTCA
>Ga0209777_10000241_pt1 | contig 95801 bp, 91 predicted proteins | sample FrelakmetHBP12HB_FD_187147 | JGI IMG/M metagenome (GOLD analysis project Ga0209777, IMG submission 187147) | Freshwater lake sediment microbial communities from the University of Notre Dame, USA, for methane emissions studies -HBP12 HB (SPAdes)... | ecosystem: Environmental > Aquatic >...
TGCTTTTACGAAGGAAGCAGAAACGCTCTTTGATGCTTGCCTGAAAGGCAGGAATGGATTATATGAGTGCTGAAACCCTCTCTTAGTTTTTGATCCAATTTGTCCTAAACCATTTGAAGACGTACAGAGCGCATTGTCATGAGAAGCGAATGTGAAAGAGGCGTTTCAAAATAATAGCCATGTTCAAAGGATCTCATGGTTCATTTTCTCCGAAAGTTGTCTGTTTTTCCCTCACCCTCATGGGCTGGGCAATGCTGTCCACTGAGAGATAGTAGTGGGAAACCTTTTTTTCCTCATGCCACTCAAACTTTGCCGGGTCGCGAATTGGTTCCTGGAGTTGTGGCTTCGTACTGCAATTTGTAACGACATAGAACCAGAGCAGTCTCGCCGGTCTTCCTCGACGCGCCTCCCGTTGGGTGTGAGAAGGAACGCACCCATTTTATTATGATAACTATACATATTTTCTTAAATGACTACAAATATTTTGATGCAGTGTGAAGACTGGATTCCCGATCAAGTCGGGAATGACAGGGAAAGAACATAGTACAGAGGTCAGGGGATAGGGTGGAGAGACAAGAGAAAAGGTAAAGTGCAAAAAAGACAGAGGTCAGGGGATAGGGTAGAGGAGAAGGAAAAAGGCAAAAGGAAAAAGGAACAGGGATTGCCACGGGCTGCGCCCTCGCAATGACAGCATATCGGATTCCCGCCTGCGCGGGAATGACAAAAAGAGGGCGGGAATACCCCAATGGGCATGAGACTTTAATAACCAATTCGTCTACGTGGTTTGTCCGGCGGTGTCATTAACTCGCGAATTGCATCGAAGACAACCTTGAATTGAGCATCGTACTTCTTCTCCAGGGCATCGAGCCGTTTAGCAAGGTCTTTGTGCGAAGCGATCATCTCGCGCAGTTTTACGAAGGCGCGCATTATCGCAATGTTCACCTGCACGGCGCGCTCACTTTTCAACACGCTTGATAGCATGGCTACGCCCTGTTCGGTAAAGGCATAGGGCATGGCCCTACGAATACCGCCCCAACTTGAAGTCACAATTTGTGACTTCAAGTTTGTAAACTCTCGATATGTCAATTGAAACATAAAGTCGGATGGAAATCTCTCGACGTTTCTCTTAACTGCCTGGGTCAATACCTTAGGTTCTACGTTATATAATGCCGCCAAATCGATGCTCAACATGACTTTATGGCCACGAATAAGAAAAATTTTCCCTTCAATTATTACTTCTTCAAGCTTCACAGGATATCTATCCATCTTATTTTTCCTTTGGATGATTCCATGTCCTTCTTGTTTTCGTTGGAGTCCAGATAATTGGGGGTTATTATCTCGTTGAAGAAAACTATACACGTTTTTTTAAGTCACTTCAAATATTTTGATGCAGTGTGAAGACTGGATTCCCGATCGAGTCGGGAATGACAAAGGGAGGGGCGGGAAGGACAGGATAAGTTATAAGGTAAAGTGCAAAAGGAAAAAGGAACAGGGATTGCCACGGGCTGCGCCCTCGCAATGACAGAAGGTGGGGAAACGCGACACGTTTCACGAAGCATGGCTACGCTTTACACGGTACAGGAATTTAAACCACTTGTAAAACTGACAAAATGGGTTATATTTATATCTATTAAGCTGAGTTAAAGGAGGTTAGCCATGCAATATTCGGAAGTGGTAATGGATCATTTTAAGAAGCCTCGGAATGTTGGCACGATTGAAAACCCTGATGGCACGGGTGAAGTAGGGAACCCGATATGCGGCGATATGATGACGATTACTATTAAAGTCAAGGATGACCGCATTGACGACATAAAATTCAACACATTCGGCTGTGGGGCGGCGATTGCTGTCTCAAGCATGGTGACGGAAATGGCAAGGGGAAAGACTCTGGAAGAAGCCATGAACATTACCAAGGAGTCTGTCGCAAAAAGCCTTGGCGGCCTTCCGAAGAACAAGCTCCACTGTTCAAACCTGGGGGCGGATGCTTTGCATAAAGCCATTACGAATTACTATGAGCGCAAAGAGGGCAAAGTCAGGGAGACAAGAGAAGTCGTAAAAGTAGAGCACATCGGTGAAAGGGAAGGAAAAGAAAAGTGTTACTGCCCCTACTGCGATACCGGATTACCGGAGCCTGCTCCACTCTGCACGCGTTGTGGAAAGCCCACGTTAGAGCGCACTGATTTCCCCATCCTGAAAGGAGCAAAGAAAGAATGAAGGCCATCTATTTGGATCATATTTCCGGTAATCCGCTCCATCCTCAGGTGAAAGAGGCTATCATCGATTATATACAGAAGGACGGTTTTGGGAACCCCGTGAGCCAGCACAGCATCGGAGACGCGGCCATGGAGATCCTGGAAGACGCGCGCGCCAAGGTCGCCCAGCTCATCAATGCAGATCCGCAGGAGATCGTATTCACTTCATGCGGAACAGAATCAAATAACCACGCCATAAAAGGTGTGGCCTTTGCAAGGGCCAAAAAGGGGAAGCACATCATTACGTCGAATATTGAACATCAGTCAGTTGCAAGACCTATCAGGATGCTCTCCCAAATGGGTTACAACGTGACTTCAGTCTCAGTAGACAAGTACGGCATAGTGAACCCCGCAGATGTAGAAAAGGCGATCAGAGAGGATACGATCCTTATCTCAATCATGCACGCCAACAATGAGATAGGTACGATTGAACCGATCGCCGAAATAGGGAGGATCGCGAAGACAAAGGAAGTGACCTTTCACACAGATGCAGTGGTGTCCTGCGGCAACATACCCGTAGATGTTGACGAGATGGGTGTTGACCTGATGAGCATCGCCGCAAACCAGTTCTACGGACCCGCGGGTATCGGGGCACTCTATATAAGAGAGAAAACAAGGTTGCTGCCATTAATCGATGGCGGGGTGCAGGAGAATAACCGGAGGGCGGGAACCCCTAATATGCTTGGTGTCGTCGGGATGGGCAAAGCGGCGGAACTTGCCCGCGTTGAAATGCCCCGGCGGACAGAGCACCTGTTGAAATTGAAGAAGGCAGTCATGGACCGTTTGGGTACCATTGATAAGATAGTTCTCAACGGGCACCCTGAAAAGAGTATGCCGGGTCTCGTGTCTTTCTCCGTGGAGTATATCGAAGGCGAGTCTATGATGATGATGCTTGACGAGGAAGGAGTGAGCATCTCCACCCGTTCCGCGTGTGCCTCGGGCTCTCTCAGGACATCCCATGTCTTAATTGCAACCGGTATCGATCACGCTACAGCGCAGGGGACCCTTGTATTTTCCTATGGCATTGACATTGCCGTGGAAGATATCGACAAGGCTTTCGAGGCCCTCAGGAAAAGCGTGGCCTTCTTAAGAAACATGTCTCCGCTCTACAAGAAGGGATGATTATTCTCCGACGCTTCATCGCCACGTGCACTGCGCCGCATTTCCCCCTTTCGTAAAGGGGGAGACAGGGGGATTTTACATCGCGGAATAAATCCCCCGTGGCCCCCTTTGTCAAAGGGGGCGTAGGCCAGGGCATATAGGGAGAGTGGTGGGAATGACAATGCATGTTTGAGATTGCCACGGGCTGCGCCCTCGCAATGACAGAAGGACTGGATTCCCGCCTGCGCGGGAATGAGAAAAGTTTCTTTCTTGTCATTTCGAAGGAACGCAGTGACTGAGAAATCCTTTTTTTAAGGTCACAATTTGTGATCTTAAAGATTCCTCACATTCCCCTTCACTATGTTCAGGGCCTCGGTTCACCGGAATGACATTGTTCCCTATTACGACACAGTCTCTCGGTCGATATGACACCTTAATAATGAAATGATGTCTGAGTGAGAATTGGCCGTTCAAGCGTTATCTTTGTCACCTGCTTATCTTCAGAGTTGGTGAGTGCAGAGGAATAACGATTTCCATTTGTAATCTAAGATAAAACCTGTTTATACTGTGCATACAAATCTGAAAGAAAGAATCCGAGCGTCTTTAGTCTTAGAATGATAGGAGGATATGATTATGGGAGCACAGAATTTGGTGGAAGTGGCTGATTATATAAGAAACACCTTGAGGCTCAAAACTTTCCCTGTGGCGGTTAAATTCTTAAAAGATAAAAAAGATTTTCCTGAAAAAACCCGTCAGCCATCCGTGGCTCTTGGGAAAAAGATAACCCTTTGTCAGGCTGTTACCATGGCTCGGGTTTATGGATGGACGGTAGGATTGACAAAAGACGACATGGTCTGTGTTCCTGCAGCCATTGCCTTCGGTTTCAGTGAGTCAACGGATTCTGCCGCCTCTCTCGGAAGGCTCTTTTGTGAAGGAACCTATTCGATGAGTGAAGAAGTAGGCCGGAAGGAGGCCGCCTCAATCACGCGGTTGCAGAAGGGTGAGTATGGGGCCATTTTGCTTTCACCTCTGCATAGGGCGACTTTTGAACCAGACACAGTTGCCTTTTACGGAAATCCGGCTCAGCTTATGCGAATGGTACACGCCTGGACTTATCGACAAGGCCAACGCGTTAAGGGCAACTTCGGAGGTAAAATTGAATGCACCGAATATCTTCTCGCGCCATTCAAAGACAATGCGCCGCATGTTGCCATGCCCGGAACAGGAGACCGCGCTTTCTCCATGACTCAGGATGATGAAATCGTTTTTTCACTGCCAGGCAAATACCTTACGGAGATACATCAATCTTTACAGGAGGCGGGCAAGAAAGTTGGTGCTCAGTATCCTGTGCCTGTTTACCTTAACTTCCAGCCGGAATTTCCAAAGCAGTTCAAAGAACTGGGAAAAGAACTGGGCATTTCATGAGTTTATAAAGCAGGAATCTTTTGTGAGGGGTAGTGCATACAGTGCATTACCCCTTTTTATCGAGATAGCCTTAAGACTACCTCCATGTATGTTTCAGATATTTGAAGCAAAAAATGGCATCGGCCACAAACATATACGTGGTTGCCACCTCGCCATATGTGTGGACATATTCCTTCTCCATTACCAATTCCCCCATTTTTACGGGAGAAAAGTCTTCTTCTCCACAGGTTAGCTGCAACCATTCGCCTTTTTTCTTCGGTACACCGTTCATCATTTCCTCAACTTCCAGATTTGAAACCACCATATCCGTTGCCTTCCAGGTATTCACGCTTCCATGCCCCACAAGGACAACGCTTTGGCAATTCTTGTCCTTGATTATTTTCTCAAGGTCTGTGCTCTTTGCCCGTAGAAACCATTTAACCTTCATGTTCTGATTATTGAAGTAATGCGTCCAGGTAATGTAGGAACCGAGAAATGCCGATGGAGATGCCCAGTAATCATATTTGGTGAGGGCATGATCGGAAAGAAGCACGGCGGCATATTGGTCGCTCTTGATGTTCATATCGCGGATGGCAGTGATAATGGCAAGGACAGAATAAACTGCGAAAAACGGGAGGACGATCCTCCGAAGAATGAATTGAATTCTTGTTTTCGTAAAGAAGGGCTTACCAGATAACAATTTCATATTTCTACTCATCATGACCTTATCATATCACTACAGCGGTATTTTTTAAATGGAGTTAAGCGGCACGTCGGAGCGCCGCGGACTGCGCCCTCGCAATGACAGAAGAGGGGGGCGGGACAAATGAAACTGGATTCCCGCCTGCGCGGGAATGACAAATGGGGGGGGTGGGGATGACAGAAGAGAAGGTCTGAAATTATTTTGTCCGATAATTGGATCGATTCTCAGCGACGCCCATGCGACTTTGTTGTTTTCCACGCAATAATTCAATATGGACGGTGGCGCCCAGAACTTCGGCAACCCGTCGCAGCATGCTTAAAGAATGACCCTCATAGGACGGCGATTCCAGACGGCTGATCTGCTGCTGTGTTGTGCCAGCCCGTTGCGCCAGTTCCTTCTGAGACAACCCGCATTCTTTTCTCAACGCGGCCAGTTTCAGGGCGACATCCCACGCCTCCCCGGCCTTCTTGAAACGAGCGGCAAAATCCTTATCTTTTAATTGTTCTTCAAGATACTTATCAAAATTCGTTTTTCTTCGCATTGCTGTGCCTTGCTAAGCAATCATTTTTTCTCTCCAGGGCGGTTTTGCGGTCCTTGGAAGGTATTTCTCTCCCTTTATGGCGGATCCCATGAACAGCGATAATGCGACGTCCCTTCATAAAGAAGTGAAGGACTCTTTTATTCAACTTGCCAACGTGCCGCAGTTCAAAGAGCTCGTCACCTATGGGTTTTGAAAGCGGCGGTCTGTGGTATTCACGGTTTCGCAGCTTTGCGAGCCCCGCCACGACAGAGGCAACGTCGTCCGGGTCCGACTCCTTCAGGTCATTGAGGAAGTCGCGAACCGGGCATCGACCTGAAGATGTTACGTAAAACTCTATATCAAATTGCATCATCTGTCAACACTAATATTAGTGTAACTGCTTATTACGATAATCCATCCATGGGGCTGGATTCCCGCCTGCGCGGGAATGACAAGGGAGGGGCGGGAATGACAAATGGGGAGGGCGGGAATGACAAGAGAAAATCCCCCGCTGCCCCCTTTGTCAAAGGGGGCTTATGCTTAGCCTTGAACGTCAAGAAGCATCGCCGCTTCCTGCATCAAGCCTTGAATGTTTTTCTCAATACGAGCTTGTTGACTTTCCCGACGCTCGTCCTCGGCAAAGCATCGACGATCTCGTAACGCTCCGGGATGCCGTACTTCGGTATCTTTCCCTCGTCGGCAAGCTTTTTCATATACAATTTCATTTCGTCGATGGTGAGCTTTCCCTTGAACTCCGGCTTCGGTACGATAATCACGAGCGGCCGTTCTCCCCACTTGGCATCCGGTATCCCGATGACCGCCGCCTCGGATACGGCCGGGTGGTGACTGACCTGATTTTCCATGTCGAGAGAGGACACCCACTCCCCTCCTGTCTTGATGACGTCCTTAAGTCGGTCAGTCAGCTGTACATATCCGTCCGGATCGATGTTGGCCACATCGCCGCCGTGAAGCCACCCGTCCTGCCACAGGGCAGCGGTTTTTTCCGAATCCTTATAGTACGATTGCGTCAGCCATGGCGCCCTCATGATCAATTCGCCCGCCGACTTGCCGTCATGGGGGAGATGTTTACCCGACGGATCAACAACCTCTACATCCACGAGCGGCGCCGGAAGACCCGTCTTGATGTAGATATCGAGTTTCTTCTCCTCGTCGAGACCGAACATGCTACTCTTCAGATTCGCAGCCGTGACCAACGGACAGGTCTCCGACATCCCGAAGGCGGAAACAATCTGGATCCCCAACTCCATGGCCGCCTTCGCGAGAGCCCGTGGCAACGCCGCGCCTCCGATAACGACCTTCCATTTTGAGAGATCGACCTTCTTGGCCACCGGATTCATCACCAGCATATGAAGGATCGTCGGGATGCAATGGGAGAATGTGACCTTCTCCGTCAAGATGAGTTTGAGGAGCATTTCAGGTTCGTAACGGCCCGGATAAACCTGCTTTACACCGAGCATAGTGGCCAGGTATGGTATCCCCCAGGCATGCACGTGGAACATGGGTGTCAGCGGCATGTACACGTCGCTCGCCCTGAATCGGCCGCTCATGTCATATAATCCGAAGGTTACGCCGAGGATCAGGGTATGAAGGACAAGCTGCCGGTGTGTAAAATGCACGCCCTTTGGATCTCCCGTTGTTCCCGTCGTGTAGAACAGCGTGGCCTGTGTGTTCTCATCGAGGTCGGGAAAATCATAATAAGTCGCCGATTCTTTAAGCAAGGAATCGTATTCCCCGTCAATCGTCAGTTTAGTTTCGGGCACCTTGCCATCTTCCGTCATCACGATAATCTTTTTCACAGTTGTCAGTTGCGCCCGAATGGCCTCCAGGAGAGGAAGGAAATCCGTGTGAACGAGGATGACGCTGTCTTCGGCATGATTGATGGTGTAGACAATTTGCTCCTGCGAGAGCCTGTAATTGAGGGTGTGCATGATGGCGCCCATCATGGGAATGGCAAAGAAACACTCCAGGCTCCGGTGGCTGTCATAATCAAAAATGCCGATTACGTCGCCCTTCTTAACGCCCAGCGATGCAAGTCCGTTCGCCAGTCGATACACCCGCTTGTTCATGTCCTGGTACTTGTAGCGGAACTTATCCCGATAAACGATCTCTTGGTTCTGCCCGTAGATCACGCCTGTTGAAAGAATTTTCTTGATGATCAAAGGATAATGATAACTTTCACCCGGTCTGTAAGTCTTCTTACCCATGCGTACCTCCTTCTCCTTTCGAAATTTGTTAGTGGCAATAGTCGGACCACAAAACCTCTTTCTCCTTTTGGCGAGCATTTATTTTTAAGCTTATTCTATCTTATCCGAAGTTGTCAATGAGTTAGAAATTCATAAGGCGTTATGGTTCGCAGCAAGTAAAATAAGAATGCTCATGAATGTGAAGGCCATCTTTAAACAAAACAGTATGACTTACCACCTTGCCTTCAAAGAAGATGTTCGCTTTGCAAATTACAGTTACGTCGTCAAATCGTTCTGATATTTTTTCCGTCATTGATGTCCTCCGTGGCCCCCTTTGTCAAAGGGGGCTTATACCCAGGGCATGTGGGGCGAGTGGCGGGAATGACAAGGCATGCCTGAGATCGCCACGGGCTGCGACCGCGCGACGACTTCGTCGGATTGCCAGCATGAGCGTTTTCTTGTCGCGTAAAAAAGAGTGAAGCCCAGGTCTCTAAATCTTCGTTACAAAAACTTCTAACCCACTCCATCCCAACAATATGTGCACACTCTCTCTTTGGGCAGGTTAATGGCAGCCAGCATATCGTCCTGGGTCTGGTATTTGAGTGAAGTTAAATTGAGGCGGATGCGGATGCGGTCGATCATGGCCTGCCGCTTGGGTGAGTCTGGGATGGCGTATTCGGCCAGATAAGGTTCGTCTTGCCCTTCTATTTCGCGGATAGCCTGCCGGCCAGCCAGATCTAAATCGGAACGGGACCGTGAAAAATTGAGGAATCGACAGCCGTGTATTAATGGTGGGCAGGCCGGGCGCATGTGCACTTCTTTGGCGCCGCAATCATACAGTCGCTCGATGGTCTCGCGTAGTTGCGTACCACGCACAATGGAGTCTTCGCAGAACAATAGCCTTTTGCCCCGAATTAATTCATAAACCGGAATGAGCTTCATCCGGGCCACCACATTGCGGACATTCTGGTCCTGTGGCATGAAGCTCCGGGCCCAGGTGGGCGTGTATTTTACAAAGGGGCGGCACTGTGGCAGCCGGGCCTCGTTGGCGTAGCCAATGGAATGGCCTGTACCAGAATCGGGCACACCCGCCACCATATCTACCGTCACATCATCGTTGCGGGCAAGGGCGGCGCCGCTGCGGTAGCGCATCACTTCGACATTCATCCCTTCGTAAGTGGAAGCCGGATAGCCATAGTAGACCCACAGAAAAGCACAAATACGCAGCACGTCGCCGGGCGGGTTCATCTGTTCCATACCTTCCGGGGTTAACAGAACTATCTCGCCGGGGCCGAGTTCGTATTTAAATTGATAACCCAAATTGGGAAAGGCGCACGTCTCCATGGTGGCGCAATAGGCCCCAGCTTTTTCGCCGATAATGACGGGCGTCCGGCCAAAGCGGTCGCGGATAGCATATATGCCCTCTGGGGCCATCAGCAGCATGGAACAGGAGCCGTCGATGACTGCCTGCGCCCGGCGAATGCCCTCTACAAAGGAGACGCCTTGGTTAATCAGGGTAGCTACCAGTTCGGTCGGATTTATTGCGCCGCTGCCCATTTCCAGAAAGTGCACGGTCTGGTTGGCAAAGGCCTGTTCCGCCAGCGCTTCAATATTGTTGATGCGCCCAACGGTGGAAAGCGCGTAATGGCCCAAGTGCGCGCGGATAATGAGGGGCTGAGCTTCGGTGTCGCTGATACAGCCAATGCCCATGGTGCCGCTCATCTTATGAAGATCGCCTTCAAATTTGGAACGGAACTGGTCATTTTCAATGTTGTGGATAGCGCGCACAAAGCCTTTTTTGCCCAGCACCACCATGCCGCCCCGGCTGGTGCCCAGATGCGAGTGATAATCGGTTCCGTAAAATAGGTCATTCACACAATCTTCTTTGCTTACTACACCAAAAAAACCACCCATAAGATTCTTCCTTTGATTTCGTATTTGATGAGATAGGGCAAGTTTAACGCGTCTTGCCAACAAAAACTCTTACCGATTTTCGGTAATATCTGCTTTCAAGAAAGCTCGTACCTCAATATTGACCGCTTACATATCATAATTACTGAGCATATACAGCTGTCCCTATTTAACCAGTTTTAGGGAGTCGATCAATGATAAAATTTTTCCCTTCTATCCAGAAAAATATGATTATAATAATTCAAGTTCTTGTCCCTTGACAAAGTAACGTCTATCTCAGCGATACCGATTTCTTCAGTTACAGCACCCGCGCGGCACAGAATTTTTGCATCTGGTCCTGTTATCTGGCTTCTGCCTGTATAACAGAATCTTTTTCCGTTTCTCTCCTCCTCGCCTGACCTGTTGGCCGTAACGGCAAAAACTCGGTTTTCGAGACACCTGGTAATCATCGCATCCTGGCAGAAAGGGAGCACCAGATTAGCACTGTGGCAGATTACATCTGCCCCTTTGAGAGCGAGGGTGCGCATAGATTCAGGGAAAAACCAGTCAAAGCACACAATAACCCCTATCTTGCAAATCCCTATATCGAAGACGTTAAACCCCAGGTCACCCGGCTGAAACCATAGTTTTTCTTCATTAAAAAGATGAATCTTCCTGTACTTTCCCAAATACCCTGAAGGGGATATAATTACTGCAGAATTGAAAAGATTCTCATCTTGCCTTTCAATCAGGCCGGCAACGATGTGCGCGTTTTTTTTTCGGGCTATTGCGCTTAATGTCTCTGTGGTCTTACCGCCAGGCAGCGGCTCTGATAGATCAAATGCCTCCTGCTGCGAGGTTATGAGATAACCCGTATTGAATAACTCCGGCAGAACAATGATCTCAGCATCGGTCCTTTCAATGAGTGTTACAGCTTTTTCGATATTGCCTTCTATCTCTCCAAATACGGGATTGAGCTGAATAAAGGCTGCTTTCATAAGTATCACCATGCATAATGTTAAATGAAATATTTCAGTGAGAGAGTATCAATTATGGGTTATAGGGTCAACGATAATCACTATAAAATAACTCTTACATAAACAATCATTTCCCATGTCTCATTTTATCAATATTTGATTTTATCTTATTGGCTACCGTTTGAATGGTTGCATGGAAAAATGATTTCAAAAAATCACGCTTTCAGGAAGGATTAGACAAAAAATCCAATTGCCGCTTTTTCAAGATAGCCCATCCGGCGGAATCGCAGGCTGCACCTCGTGTGGCTCCACGGTTTATGTGAAGAGTAAGGATTACGGGTTGGAAGAAAGAGCCGCCCCTTCTAACATGAGGCGGCTCGAACAGTATCATAATTAATAGATGGCGCCGCTAACCTATTTGCCTATAAAGCGTAATGTTCCTTCACCAATTTTGCCAGGTTTAGTTTCTTCAGCCAGGTCATGGGAACTTGCATGGTCACTGTAACAACCCCCGGCAAACGCCCAATCTCCACTGCACCTGAAATAGTTACTCGATTCAGAACTTCTTCTGTCGATATCTTAAAAAGTTCTGCCAGACGCGCAACACCATTGTCAGTGGCTTCATTCAGGTTCGCCCCGGAACCGACCATCTGGATAGCAGCCGAGTCCTCTATTGTGGTCTGACCGAACTTCTTTGCCAGATTCCTTGCTGCTTTTTTTTCGGCTGCAGTGAAAGGGCGGGCCAGATGGGGTAAATCCTTTGCAGGAGGCAGCAGGATTGGCCCCCCGATTTTCAAGCCTTTAAGAACGTTTACTTGTAACGTGACTTCTGCAGAGACATCCGTGGTGTGCCCCGCTATCTCCCCATCCCCCTGCATTGCATGGGCATCCCCCACATAAACCCCGCCCCCCGGCACCTTCACCGGGCAAATGAGGATGGCCCCTGCCCGCACCGAATCAATGTCCAGGTGACCATCTGTGCGGTTCTCCAGTTGATCCTTCGTGATGCCAAACTTATGGGGTGCACCTAATAAGAACTGTCCAAAATCACCCGCGTTGTGAGAATCAGGCATATCAATGGCCGGGGTTGTACCGATATTCCCGATGAACGGCCGCAACCGGGTCATTACACCGGAGATGTCCGCTGGACACAGAGAAACGGCAGGATTCTGGCAGGATTCCCTGGGTAAAGCCATAAGTTTGGAGGCATTCTTGGCAAGTTTTCTGGCTACTCGTGGACCTACGGTAAGTGCTATTTTGCGGGCATCGTCGAAGACAATCGTATATCCATTGGTTAGACGGAAGGGACTGACCTCAGCTCCACACTCAGCACAGCGAATAGATTCTGCCCCGATGCCTTCAACTCGCGTAAGAGGGCTTTTCGTTCCGCAACCGGGACAATGTCGGGCCACAAAGGGATCAGCAGTGTAGCGTCCCTCAACGAAGCCCATGGTACCTGATGCCGTGACTGTTGATGTCACGCGGACTTTCTTGATGCGGATAGCAATGGCGTCTCCGGGTGCGGCGCCATCTACAGCCACAGGTCTGGTCACTTCATGTCCCCCCTGAAAGGATGGGGTGATCATCGGCCCCCAGCAGCCAGGGGCGGTTTCAGCTATGATGGTTCCGCCATCGGCCACCGGTCCGATCATGGGCAGGCTCGGTCCCACCAGACCGTCGGTAAATGTATTAACGTAAATAATTTTCCGCACCTTCATAAAACCCCTCCTTTTTACAGTCATTTTATTGCTTCAAGTCATACTCATAATGAAACTAATTCTCTCACCACCAAGACATCAAAAAACACAAAACCCCGCTTTCTTTGTAAGAAACGGGGTTTCAATAATCAGTCCATATTAACCTCATCAGGGGTTAAAGACTTTATGAAATTATAAAATCATCAGGCTGCATGTGAGATTTTAATTATCACGAATTAGTTATGAAATCCACTGTAAAAAGGAATTTGAGGGTTCATAGTGATGTAGTGCAGGATTTTAGTCCTGCCAATATAGCGCACCTAAAGGTACGCACTACATTTAAATGGTGACACAGCAGACCTGAAGGTCTGCACTACATAGATAGACTGGATTCCCGATCGAGTCGGGAATGACACCACACCCTCTCCTGAAATCCCCCGTGGCCCCCTTTGTCAAAGGGGGCGTGTGCCTACGGCACGTATTATTACAATGATATATTAAGTCCGCCGTCCACCGGTAGAATTGCACCGACTATATATTTCGCCTTATCTGATATGATAAACGCTACGGCCTCAGCAACGTCTTCAGGATTGCCGATATGGCCAATGGGAATCCTATCATTTTTGTAAGGCCTGCCAACATACTCCCTGTAGCCCACCGGGGTGCCTACAAGTCCTGAACCCACCGCATTGACACGAATATTAAAAGGAGCAAGATCTATTGCCGCGCACATGGTCAGGTAGTTTACACCCCCCTTGGTTACCATATATGAGAATTTATCCTTCGTGCCCCTCGCGCTGGAGACGGTAATATTTACAATAGAACCTCCGCCTTTCTCTTTCATGATTTCTGCTGCAAGCTTGGTGCATAAATAATAGCTTCTAAGGTTTGTATTTAACGTATACTCCCAGTTGCTCAAGTCGCAATCCAGGATCGATTCGTTTTTCGTATAGGCAACGTTGTTAACAAGGACATCAAGGCGTCCGAAGGTCTTCTTTATAAATTCAAACAATTTTTCAATCTCGCCCGCTTGTGAAAAATCGACTCTGAAATAAGAACCCTTCTTAGGCAGGCCTTCTGACACGGTCTTTGCCTCGGCCTCGTTGCGGGATGTGATAATGACGTGATAATCTTCTCTTGATAGAACATCCGCTATGGTTTTTCCTATGTTGTTCGTGGATCCTGTCACGAGCGCTATCCTTTCCATTACTTCCTCCCGTCTTTAATCCTGATTGCTGACATTGCACCTCAATGTGCTCTCTCTTTTACCAGGCTGTCATACACAATCTTCACAAACTGTTCTGGCTTCATAAAGCCATTTCCCAACGCCGGGTCAAGATCGCGCGTCGGCTGGGAGGCAATAACTGCATCCAGAGGTTTTCCGGCTTTGATCTCACGAGAGATCCGATCTCTCACAGCCACCAGCATCTTGAGGTATTCCTCTAATTCAGACTTGTTGGACAGATGGCCGTGTCCCGGGATCACTTTCGTATTTTGATCACAGAGCAGGAGTATGCGCTTCACCGCCGATATCATGCCATTTATCGAACCGCCCGCGGAGAGATCAATGAAAGGGTACATACCGTTAAAATAAATGTCCCCCATGTGGATGACATTGGATTTCTTAAAATGAACGATGGCATCGCCGTCGCTATGGGCCCGTGCAATGTGAAAAACGAATATTTCATTTCCATTCAGATAAAAGGTCACGTTCCGACTGAAGGTAATGACGGGCAGTGCCGACTCAGGCAAAGGGGGTACTGTTTTATTTAGAAGCTTGACGAACTGCTCGGTGCTCACCCGCTTACGGACATTCTCATGAGCTACCACGGTTGCCCCTGCCTTGACGAAATTTTCATTGCCTCCTACATGATCCTGATGCCAGTGCGTGTTCACGACGTATTTAATGGGTTTGCCGCTGACTGCCGCGATGGCCGCCTTGATCTTGTCCGCAAGGGGGGCATATGAGGTATCGATCATGAAGACACAGTCTTTTCCAGCGGAAACGCCGATGTTTCCACCGGCCCCGATGAGCATGAAAACGTTGTCCGCGACTTTTTCTGTCTGGATTTGTACATTGGCAAAATCCTGTGTCGCAGAATACGCACCTGTTTGTCCCATGAAAAGAACTAACAGGAGGATAACTGCCAGTCGAATTTGACGGGTGAACATTTAAAACCTCCTTTTTGTTTATTCTATTTCCTGCTAACCATCATTCGAATGAGCAGATGTATTCCACTATGTTTCCATCCACGACTATTTCAAACCAAGATTCACCTGGCACCTGGAAATATTCACCTGCCGAAAAGCTATTCCATTGCCTTTCGCCAGCCCGCCGTACCAAACAGTTTCCGACGGTAATTTCCATTTTTTCAGGGGCGTCAGTATTGAACTTGAAAGATCCTGGTTGAATCAGGCCTATTGTCTTTTTACTGCCATCCTTAAACAAAACAGTATGACTCATCACCTTGCCTTCAAAGAATATGTTCGCTTTACAAATTACAGTTACGTCGTCAAATCGTTCCGATGTTTTTTCTGCCATTGATTTCCTCCGTTGATCTTCTCTTATTATATTTTATTGATGAATTCTTTCTTTGTAGGCGCATCCAATTCACCATAGATCATATCAACAAGGTCGATTTTTGTCAGAGCCATCTCTATATTCCTTCGTACTTCTCAGAATGCTCTCTGTGATTATCCCAGTTTCCCAGATAAAGTCCAGCCAGATCCTTATTCCTCAAAATCAACAGATTCTCCGCGTTCCTCTCCTCCGCGGCTTTGGTGAAGTTGAATGATCCGGTAATGACAATCTCCCGGTCGATTATCATTATCTTATTGTGAGCGATCGCGTATGCCGCATTAATGTACGTCGGGATTCCCATGTGAGCGGTAAAATCTCCGGAGCTGTATCTGGCGGACCGGTTAGACTTGTCCAGAATGATCTCCACATGGACTCCCCGTTTATGCGCCTTAAGGATAGCGGAGGCGATATCTTTGGATGTGAATGAATACGCCTCCATGAGGATCTCCGATCTGGCGTTGTCGAGCTCCTTGACGATTGCTTCTGTGCATCCGCCATGCGGACTGAAGCAGACCCTGGTCGGGGTATTATTTAAGGTGAGGTCGGCGGCATAGGCGAGCGGCAGAAATATGCTGCTAATGCCGAATACGAAGAGGAGAAAAACAGGTACGATAAATTTTTTCATATTAAATCGCTCCTTGCCGAAGATATTTAATGTAATCGACATTATCACAAAAATTCTGAAAGCACCGATGGCGGTGACCTTATCCAAATCTCTCCCTTTTGTAAAGGGGAATAGAGGGCGATTTTGCAAGGTGTAATAAATCCCCCGCTGCCCCCTTTGACAAAGGGGGCATATGTTCAGGGCATATAGGGCGTTTGCTGGCGATGACAGTGGGGCTGGATTCCCCCCGTATCAAGTACGGGGCAGGCTTATCGAGTCGGGAATGACAAAAAGGGCGAGTGGTGCCCCCGGCGTGACTCGAACACGCGGCACACGGATTAGGAATCCGTTGCTCTATCCGCCTGAGCTACGGGGGCACGGCTTGGCTTTCGGATGAAGGGCTTTAACATAATTCCGGTAAAAGTGTCAATCGTTGTATTGTGGGGTGGGAATGACAACGCATGGTCATTGCGAGGGAGTGAAACGACCGAAGCAATCGCACATTGTTTTCGAAAAAAAGATTGCCGCGCACCGCGTCTGCTCGCAATGACACTCTATATAGCGGACCTGAATGTCCGCGCTACATCTGAAAATCCCCCGTTGCCCCCTTTGTCAAAGGGGGCTTATGCGCGTCGAGAAAGAGAGGGGATATAAGGTGACTACAGATGGGTTTCGATGATGCATGCGGCGCAGAAATTCGCTAACTGGAGATACTCGGCGGAAACGCCTGCGAGTGCCTCTTCGGGGATGAGGCCGACCAGTTCCGACTCCAGGATGGAAACGCCGTGCGAGGCTGCCTGCTCCTTTACCACGTCAAATACTGTCCGCGGTGATGTCACTTTATAATTGGTGAGGTTCATCGAGACCTGGACGATATTCCTGCTCGCAAGGGGAACGCCGATGGCCTTCACATATTGCAGTCCGCCGCTTGATTGCCTGATGGAACAGGCGATATCTTTTGCCACGTGAAGATTGTCCGTGGCGAGATTGATGTTGTAGGCAATGAGCGGCTCCCGCGCCCCGCAGGCAACTGCGCCGCTCCGCGGATCGAAGCGGGCCGGGCCGGCGTCCGGTATCCACAGAGTATCGTCGAACCGCGTTTTCAAAGCCTCGTATTCGCCTCTTCTGACATCGGATAATTCTCTTCTTTTAGGATCAAGGGAGGCCTCACCATAGAAGTAGACGGGGATTCTGCGCTTCTTTCCGAAGGCGCGGCCAAACCGGTGCGCCAAGTCTACGGCGTCTTTCATTGTCGCGCCTTTCAAAGGGACGAAGGGGACCACATCGACAGCTCCGATCCGGGGGTGCACGCCGTTGTGTTTGCGCATGTCAATGAGATCAATGGCCTTCTCGCAGGCAGCAGCAGCTCCTTTCAATACGTCTTCCGGTTCTCCGATGAAGGTCAGGACAGACCGGTTGTGATCCGCATCGACGCACACGTCAAGGAGTCTCACGCCCTCGACTGAGGAAAGCGCCGCCGCGATGCGGTCTATCTTTTTCCTGTCCCGGCCCTCACTGATATTGGGGACGCATTCGATAATTTTCATGAAAGTCATACCTGGTATATTTTCATCTCCGGCAGTTCGATGCACGTCAACCAGCCGCCATAGACGGCGCCTGTATCAATGCCGATCTTATTCTTGTCGATCAGAGGCTCATCCAGGAACACGGGCGTGTGTCCGTAAATGACGGTCTTGCCGAAATCATATGGAGACCTGATGAACTCGAACCGTATCCACAGAAGGTCCTCGCGGTCCTGCCGATCAAGGGGAACGCCGGGTCTCAGGCCGGCATGGACGAATATATAATCGTCAGTCTCATGGTATGTGCGGAGGCTGGTGAAGAACTCTCTGTGGCTTTCCGGCAGGATTAATTCCTCCGTGCCTTCCGGGGAAAAGCCATACGACGCTAATGTCCGCATGCCCCCGTTGGACATGTAGAGCTCTTCATCTCTGCGGTCAAGGCAGTAGTTGAGAAACATATCTTCATGATTGCCTGAGAGGCAGACGACGTTGCTGACGTTTTTCCTGATATCGAGAATGGAATCGATGACCCCTTTTGGATCAGGGCCACGGTCGATATAGTCGCCGATGAAGAGGAGCGTATCTTCCTCCTTATCGATATCAAGCTGCGCCAGCAGCCTGTCAAGCTGGGAGATGCAGCCGTGGATGTCACCTATGGCGAATATCTTTCCCATACAGAAACCATTTTCCCCCCTTTCCAAAAGGGGCGAGAATGACCTAATGTTTTTGTCATTTCGAAGAAACGCAGTGACTGAGAAATCTTAAAGATTCCTCACGTTCGTTCGGAATGACACCTCTCTGGATTCCCGCCTGCGCGGGAATGACAGAGAAGGAACACCATCGTTCTCTCCTGAAAATATGCACTACCGCACGTCCTGTTCGAACAGGGCATCCACGAATTCCGCACTCTTGAAAATTTTCAGATCGTCGAGCCTCTCTCCGATACCGATATACCGGATGGGAATGTTAAGCTCCCTGGCAATTCCTATGATCACGCCGCCCTTCGCTGTTCCGTCCAGTTTGGTTAATATAATTCCCGTCACGCCGATTTCGTCGTTAAATATCTTTGCCTGGACGACGGCATTCTGACCCGTCGTGGCATCAAGAACAAGGAGGATCTCATGCGGGGCGCCGGGGAGTTCCCTTTCTATAATACGCTTCATCTTCTTGAGCTCTTCCATGAGATTGACCTTGGTGTGAAGCCTGCCTGCCGTGTCGATGATAACGGCATCGGCTTTCCGGGCCCTGGCCGCGACAATGGCATCGAAGACAACAGCGGAAGGATCAGCGCCGGTCTTCTGCTTGATGAGCGGCGCATTCACCCTCTGGCTCCAGACCTCAAGCTGCTCGATTGCGGCGGCCCTGAAGGTGTCGGCCGCGACAAGCATTACGGACGTCCCGTCTTTTTTCAGAGTGTTTGCCAGCTTCCCGATCGTTGTGGTCTTACCTGTGCCGTTGACACCCACCACCATGATGGTAAAAAGTTCATTTGTGGGAATTTGAAGGGGCGCCTCATTTTTTCTCAGTGTATCGGTGATCGCATCGCGCAGGACTTTCCTGAGGATCTCCGCGTCTCCGAGCTCGTTTCTTTTCGCCTGCTCTTTCATTTTTTCGATGAGCTCATATGTAAAAACAGGGCCGACATCAGCCATGATAAGGGTTTCCTCGAGCTCTTCAAAGAGATTCTGGCTGATGACCCTTTCTCCCAGGAGGATGTCGTCAATATTTTTAATGAAGGCGTTTCTTGTCCGGGCAAGACCTGCCTTCAGTCTTTCGAAAAAGCCTTTGCTTTCGGTATCGCTTTCCATTTGTCCATCCGTTCACAAGAATCTGAAAAGTACCTTATTTCCCCCTTTCGTAAAGGGGGAGAAAGGGGGATTTTGTATCGTGGAATAAATCCCCTGTGGCCCCCTTTATAAAGGGGGCGAGAATAAGGGACATAGTCAGTTTATAACCATTTTTATCCGGAGATGTAAAGGATGGAATGCTTAACGCGGGGTTTAGTTTAAGGCTACGGAGACCATGGTGGAAATACCCTGCTTCTGCATGGTGATGCCGAATAGATATTCCGCAACCTCCATGGTCTTCTTGTTGTGGGTGACCAAGATTATCTGGGAGTTTGATGAGATGTCCTTAACGAGGTTGTTAAACAGGTTTATATTCGCATCGTCAAGGGCGGCGTCCACCTCATCCAAGACCAGGAAGGGAGCAGGACGGTACATGAGAATGGCAAAAATCAGAGCTATGGCGGCGAGCGACTTTTCCCCACCCGACAGCAGGCTGACACTCTGCGCGCGTTTTCCGGGAATAACGATATCAATGTCCACGCCTGTCTCCAGTATGTCTTCGGCATCCGTCAGCTTCAATTCACCTTTGCCGCCGGGGAACATCCTCGCAAATACTTCCTTGAAACACTCGTTGACTGCTTCAAAGGTCTCTTGGAAACGCTTTCTGGATTCGACATTTATTTTCGTAATGGTCGCCTGGAGTGAATTGAGGGCGGCATTCAAATCACCGACCTGGTTCGTGAGGAATTCGTAGCGCCCTTTCAGCTCCTCAAATTCGCTCAGCGCCAGCAGATTCACTTCGCCGAAGCTTTCCACAAACTGCCTGTCTTTATTCAGCTTGGCGGTCAGTTCCTCAAGAACCGGCTCATCGAGGCGCTGAAATTCGGGGACGAGAGTTGTGAGATCGACGTAGTATTTCTCCTGAATGCCCTGACGCAAGCCGTCTGCCTGGAAGGTGATCTCCCGGTACGCTATCTCCAGATCATTCGTTTCCTTTACGACCTGGTCGTGGGTCTTCTTGACTTCCCTGAGGTTCGTCTCCCTGTTTCTCAAGAGAGCTTCCCGTTCCTGCTGTGAGGCCCTCATTTCCGAGAGGGTGCCATCGACGCTCTCATGATCCGAGTACAGGTGTTCGAGTAGACCCTGTTCGGTTGAGATTTGACCGGTCACATCTTCAATCTCCCGGTCACTCTGCCCAAGCTCCGTGGTCCTGACATCTATTTCACGGGAGGTGTCCGCCCTGTCGGCCTCTAATCTCTCTATGGTCTTGAGGTCGGCGTTTCTCTTTTCTTCGCGAGACGCGAGTTGAATTTTCTCCCCCGTGAGATATTCTTCCCGCTCTTCCACCTTCGCCTTCAGCGCTTCCAGCTTCTCCTGGAGGGCGGACATGGCGGTGTTCATCGTTTCTTCCTGGGCCTCGGAGGAACTGATGCGCTTCTCTATGGCGGCGCATTCTTCCAGAGCGGCCGCTTCTTCCGCCTGATGATTTTCACAATTGAAATCGAGGACTTTTATTCTCTGCTCGATCCCTCTTATGTCCGCTTCCTGTCTCTCGACGTCTTTCTGCTTGCCGTTGACCTGGAGCTCGAGATCGCGGATGTCCGACCTCAACTCAAGCAGCTCTTCTTCCCATTGCAGGATGAGAGATGCCGCGTCCTTTTTCTTTTCAGCGTCCCCCGCAAGCGAGACATTTAACTGATCCACCTCTTCTTCCAGTTCGGCGATTTCCCGCTTGGTCTTAAGCAGGCTCTTCTCGCCGTTCGTCTTGCTTCCTCCCGTTAGAACTCCCTGCGGGTTTATGATGTCTCCTTCCGATGTAACGAAGGTGCCTCTGAAACCGTTTCGTTCCCAGAGGGAAACGCCGCTGTTGAGGTTCGGTATCAAGAGGACATCCCCCAGCAGGTAGTCGGCAATTTTCTCGAAGCCCTGATGAACACTGACCACGTCGATCAGTCTCACGGCATCCTTGAGATACTCTGCCGCAGAGCCGAAATTGTTATTTCTGACTTCAAGGGGGACGAAGGTTCCCCTCCCTGAAGAAGAACTCTTCAGGTAGTCGATGGCCAACATGCCGTCTCTCTGACTTCTAACCACCATGTACTGGAGCTTTTCTCCCAGGACAGACTCAACCGCCGTTTCATATTCACGGGGCACTTCCAGAACGTCCGCAACGAGCCCCAGACAGGTCTCGCCGGGCAGCATGTCGGGGCTGGCCAGCTTTTTTGCCTGCATTATGGACTTCGTGCCGTCAGAACACCAGGCGTAGCTTTCCTGCAACTCTCTCAAGGAGGCAAAGCGCGACGACTTCCTTCCCGCTTCATCCTTCATCTCCGAGATACGCTCGTCGATAAGTTGCAGATCATTTTTCGCCCGTTCGAGTTCATTGGAGGTCATGCTCGCACTATCCGTGAGATTTTCCAGCGTGCCCTCATCAGTCTTTAGGGTCGACATCAGGGAATCAAGATTTTGGCGGGTTCCCGCAAGTCTCTCCCTGTTTTCGTCTGCTTCTCTGACGTCCCTCTCTTTTCTCTTCCGGATATCTTCAATACCCTTACCGAGGCTGACAAGGGTGTTTTTCGCTTTCGCCTTTTCCGTGGCTATTTCGAAAAACTCGATCTTCCTTTCCTCAAGTTCCGCGTGAAGAGATTTCGCCGCCGTCTTGAGTTCTTCAAGGCTCGCCTGGTTTTGGAGGACATTGTTTCTTACGATCTCAATCTCCACACCGGATTCGTCTGCCATTATGGCGAGGGCTTCCACCTCGTCGGCCAGGTTCTTCCCTCTGGTGCGGAGCAACTCCAACTCGGCTGTGTTTTTCTGTTTCTGTGAGGCAACGTCTTTTATTTTGCCCTTGAGATGTTCGATCCCCTGTTCCTTTATGTTGATCGAGTTTCTGATGTCGTAAAGTTTTTCCTGGTGTTCTGAAACGGAGGCTTCGTTTTCCAGCACCTCTGCCTTCAAGCCTTCGATTGAGGCTTCGAGTTCTCTCAGGCTGGTCGCTATTTCCATATCCCTCTTGTTAAGGGAGTCGCGCGTTTTCCCCAGGGTTTCCTTCTGTCCGGATAGATCCTTGTATGTGTGGAGGGCCAGGATCAGTTCCGCCTCTTTCACTTCCTTCTTCAGCGCCTTGTATTGCTCCGCCCTTTTGGCCTGCCGCGATACGGCATTGAGCTGGGATTTTACCTCTCTGATGATATCATTCAAGCGGAGGATGTTCTGCTTTGTCGCCTCCATCTTCCGGATCGCCGATTCTTTTCTGACCTTATATTTCGATATACCCGCAGCGTCTTCGATGAACTGTCTTCTATCTTCGGGTTTTGCTTCAACGAGATTGGCAACGCTGTTCTGCTCAACGAGGGAGTAGGTTCTGACGCCGAGCCCCGTGCCCATGAGGAAGTCTCTGACATCGATAAGCCGGCAGGGTATCTTGTTGATGGTGTATTCGCTTTCGCCATCCCTGAAGAGCCGCCGCGAAATCATGACCTCGCTGCATTCCGCATATTCCCCGGGGAATTGCCGCCCGTTGCTGTCCAGGATCATTGATACTTCGCTCATGCCGATGGGGGCCGCGTTTTCAGCGCCGTGGAAGATGACGTCATCCATCTTTTTTCCGCGCAGGGTCTTAATACGCTGTTCACCCATTGCCCAGCGGATGGCATCAACGACGTTGCTCTTACCGCATCCATTGGGACCAACGATGGCGGAGATCCCTTTCGAAAAATCGAGGACCATCTTATCCCGGAAGGATTTAAAGCCGGCTATCTCAAGTCTCTTAAGTCTCATTTTCTTCTTCCCAGTTGAGATTACAACGAAAACTCTTCCACCCGTTTACTCGCTCGGGGTCAATTCAGCCAAGCCTCATCGAATTTATCGAATATTAACAGAAGAAATAGTCTTTGTAAAGAAAAAATACAACTAAATGTATCCTAAAATTTTTGACCACAATATATGGTATTTGTACGCTCAATTCCTGAAATGATACTTTTTTGCAGGAGAAGGATATGGTATAATATAAATAACGGTTGCCCCGATGGGCTTTTTTGCAATAATAATAACATGTTCGTAGTATAATGGTCCAAGAATTCTGCGCCTGATGTCATTGCGGTGAACCGAAGCCCTGAACTTGGTGAAGGGGAATGTGAGGAATCGACAAGATCCCTCCCTTTGCTCGGGACAAGGATTTTTCAGTCGCTACGCTCCTTCGAAATGACAAAAAAATCAGGTCATTCTCGCCCCCTTTGACAAAGGGGGCAGCGGGGGATTTGATCCACGATGCAAAATCCCCCTGTATCCCCCTTTACAAAAGGGGGAAATATGTCTCTCTCAAAAAAGGAACGGTGCTATGGATGAGGAAAAATGGGAAGTGGCCTGTACTGCGTCGGGCATGACCAATGCCAATATTGTTCTGGGAAGACTCGAAACGGAAGGCATTCCTGCGAAATTGAAATACGAAGCAGTGGGAGCCATATACGGGATTACGATTGATGGTCTCGGTAAAGTGGATATCCTGGTTCCCGCAAGCGATCTCCCGAAGGCCCGGGAAATCCTGGCGCGAACTTACGACGACGGGGATATTGACTGGGAGACGCGATAAGGTCAGGAGACAGGTTTTATATTCTTCCGCAGATGTCTTTCATTACATGTCAACCGCCTATGGAAGACATGTCTTTCATACATTTCTTTATATGGTGGCCTTCATCACAGGCAAGGGCATGTTGAATGGGTTTTTTCGCAATGGCCCTCTTGATGAGCTCTGCCAGATCCTCATCGCTGCAGCCGTTACGCAGCGGGCCCCTCAGATCGACATCTTCGTCTGAGAGCAGGCATACTCGGAGGTGGCCATTCGCAGTGAGCCTTAGGCGGTTACATGAATCACAGAATTGCTGACTCAAAGGGCTTATAAAACCGATTTCTCCGGCGCCGCCGGCGATCCTGTACATCTCTGCGGGGCCGTCCATTTTGGTCCTTATACCGTTGGCGCGTTCAAGGCGGTAATGGCTGCCGATTAATTCCCTGATAATAGTGTTGGACAGATAGCGGCTGCTATGATCGAGGTCAGGGCGGCCCACGTCCATGAGCTCGATGAACCTGACCTGGTAAGGTTTGCGAAGGCTGAGTTCGGCGAAATCCATTATCTCGTCTTCGTTAAATCCCTTCATTGCCACAATATTAATCTTGATAGGTGAAAACCCGATCCTGTGGACTTCAGCGATTCCCGCGATGACTGCACTGAGGTCTCCGCCCCCGGTAATCTTGGCGTACTTTTCGGCATTGAGGGAATCAAGACTGATGTTAATCCTTTTCATGCCCGCGGCGAAAAGTTTCACCGCAAAGGGCTCTAAAAGAATCCCGTTCGTTGTGAGGCTGATGTCATTGAGACCTTCCGTGGACGAGAGCGAAGCGATAAAATCGCAGGCGCCGCGCCTGACCAGAGGCTCGCCTCCTGTTATCCGGACTTTGCTGATGCCTATGCCTGCGGCTATGCGGACGATCCGCAGTATTTCTTCGTATCTCAGGATGTCGTCATGTCCTATGAGGGAAACGCCTTCCTTGGGCATGCAATAGCTGCAGCGAAGGTTGCACCTGTCGGTGATGGAAACTCTGAGATAATTAATCTCTCTGTTATATCTATCAATCATGGGGTATGTTATTCGCCCGTGGATTTCTACAGCTATTTAAAGGATTTTCCTTTTAGCATACTTGTGAGGACATAGCAAGACCCCCCCAACCCCCATACAGGGCATGGTAAATCTTCCTTGACACCGGTATATTTCTCTATTAAAAGTCAACTTCTGTTTTTATGGTTTATGATCGCGGCGCGTACATGCAGGCGCACAGGATCAGGGAGAATATATGGCAAAAATACCTATTACAAAAGCCGGATATGAAAAATTGAAGAAGGACCTGGAATATATAAAGACAGTTTCGCTGCCCGAAAATATCCGGGACATCGAAACAGCCAGGGCGCACGGAGATATAACGGAGAATGCGGAATTTGCCGCGGCCAAGGAAAGGCAGTCTTTTTTGCAGGGCAGGATTGCGGAGCTCGAAAATAATCTTGCCACGTCATATGTTGTGAGCCTCGATGGTTTAACAACGGACAAGATCGTTTTTGGATCGATTGTCACTTTGAAAGACACGAATACGGGGAGCCGCATAACTTATCAACTTGTAGGTCCCTTCGAGTCAGATCTCAAAGAGAATAAGATTTCCGTGACCTCACCTATAGGAAAGGCGCTGATCGGGAAAAGTAAGGGTGACGAAGTCAGCGTTAAGACGCCGGGAGGTACACGTGAATTTGAGATAGAGGATATCTGTATTGTGGGGAAGAAATAGTAACGCCGTTATTATAAGAATAAAAAAGCCAGGGGTTCAAATCTCAGCCCCTGGCTTTTCTTACTTGTATCTATTCGATCCTTAGGTATGCTTCTCGGCTATGCTGATCCTTGTAATTGCTCTGGTCAGGGCTGCCCTGATCGTTTCAAATTCTACATCTTCTTTGGACAGCTTGGTCAACTTTGCTTCCGCAGTTTCTTTTGCTTTTTTTGCCCGTTCTTTGTCGATCAAATCCGCCCTTTCTGCAGTTTCCACGAGGACTGTAACTTTGCCTGTAGTGACTTCAGTATAGCCGGTATTAACGGCGTAGTATGTTTTTTTGCCGTCTTTGGTAAAATTCAATTCACCTGCATCAATCGAACTCAGAAGCGCTGCATGGCCCCGGAGCACACCGAACTCACCCTCGGAACCCGGTATTGTCACTTCTTCTATTTTACCGCTGAAAGCCATTTTTTCGGGGGTAACAATTTCCAACATCAATTCGTCAGCCATGTAGAATCCTCCGGCCTCATTACTCTGCCATCTTCTTCGCTGCCTCTACAACCTCGTCTATACCGCCAACCATGTAGAATGCCTGCTCGGGCAGTTCGTCATGTTTTCCTTCCAGTATCTCCTTGAACCCTCTCACTGTTTCAGCAACGGAGACGAATTTGCCTTCCCTGCCGGTGAACTGAGCAGCTACGAAGAAGGGCTGGGACAGGAATCTCTGGATCTTCCTCGCCCTGCTGACTCTCAATTTGTCTTCTTCGGAAAGTTCGTCCATACCCAGGATGGCGATAATGTCCTGGAGATCCTTATATTTTTGCAAAGTCACCTGTACCTGTCGGGCAACCTGATAGTGCTCAACGCCTAAGATAATCGGATCAAGAATGCGGGATGTTGAATCGAGGGGATCCACGGCGGGATAAATCCCGAGTTCCGTAAGCGGTCTCGACAAAACGACTGTACCGTCAAGATGCGCGAAGGTCGTTGCCGGCGCCGGGTCTGTAAGGTCGTCCGCGGGCACGTATACACACTGAACGGCGGTAATAGAGCCTTTCGTAGTGGAAGTAATGCGCTCCTGCAATGCTCCCAGGTCTGTCGCCAGTGTCGGCTGGTAACCCACGGCTGAAGGCATACGGCCAAGAAGAGCCGAGACCTCTGAACCTGCCTGAGTGAACCGGAATATGTTGTCGACAAAGAGAAGCACGTCCTGACCTTCAATGTCTCTGAAGTATTCTGCCGCCGTCAGAGCAGTGAGGGCCACTCTCGCCCTCGCTCCCGGGGGTTCCGTCATCTGGCCATAGATCAAGGCGGCCTGCTTGATAACGCCCGATTGCTTCATTTCGAGGTAGAGGTCGTTGCCTTCACGTGTCCTTTCACCGACGCCTGCAAATACGGAAATACCGCCGTGGTGCATGGCGATATTGTTAATCATTTCCATCATGACGACGGTTTTGCCGACGCCTGCGCCACCAAACATCCCCATCTTTCCGCCTCTGGGGAAGGGAACGAGAAGATCGATAACCTTAACGCCGGTTTCCAGAACGTGGACCGATGTGTCCTGGTCAATAAATGCCGGGGCTTCCCTGTGGATTGGGGAGTAAGTCTTTGCGACCACCGGTCCGAGACCGTCGACGGGCCTGCCCACAACGTTCAGAATCCTGCCCAGACATTCGGGACCAACGGGGGCCATTATAGGTGTGCCCACATCCCTCGCCTTCATGCCCCTGACGAGGCCGTCCGTGATGTCCATGGCGATGCATCTGACTACGTTGTCTCCCAAGTGCTGGGCAACCTCAACAACAAGATTGTCTTCCTTGTCGTCAATCGTGGGGTTGGTGATAGTGATTGCGTTTAGGATCTCTGGAAGCTTTCCTTCATCAAACGCCACATCGACTACCGGTCCTATTACCTGCACAATCGTTCCTATATTCATACCTCTCTCCTTAATCTATAATGACTAATTTATCAGCTCTTCGACAGGGCTTCCGTACCGCCGACAATATCCATCAACTCGGCCGTAATGGCTGCCTGTCTCGCTTTGTTCATTTTTAATGTAAGATTCTGGACCATTTCCTCGCAATTCTTTGTTGCGTTGTCCATTGCGACCATCCGTGCGCCGTTCTCCCCGGCGGATGTCTCCAGGAGCGCCCTGAAGATCAGAACATGAACGTACATGGGGAGAAGCTTTCCCAGCAGGATTTCATCCGAGGGTTCATAAATGTAATCGATTCTCGCGGTGGGCTCTACATCTTCATCCTTTCCGATGGGGGGCAAGGGGAATAGCCTCACGACTGCAGGCCTCTGTACGGCTATGTTCCTGAATTCGTTGTATACGACATACAATTCGTCATACTCCTCCCGCATGAAAGAGGGTATGATTTCATCGGAAATCTTTACGGCGAGGGTTATGTCGAATTTCCCAAAGACGTCAGACCATTCTTTAGTGAGCTTCACTTTTTTCCTGAAATAATCTCTCCCCTTCCTTCCGACGGCAATCAATTGCACCTCTTTGCCTTCGCCTGTCTTCTCTCGAACGAATCTCTCCGCGGCTTTAATCAAATTGGTATTGAAACCTCCGCACAAGCCTCTGTCAGAGGTCATGATGATAACCCTGATTCTTTTCGGGTCCCTGACAGCAAGCAGAGGGTGGGTTTCAGGGTCTACACGAAGCGCCAGGCTGGTGAGTACATCCATGAATCTCAGCGCATAAGGACGAAAATTCTCCATCCTCGACTGTGCAGCTTTCAGTTTCGAGGCAGCCACCATATTCATGGCCCTGGTGATCTGCTTCGTTTTCGAAACTCCGATAATCTTTCTTCTAATGTCCTTTAATGAAGCCATTAACGCTCCCTTTTCTGTTTACGTGCTCTATTTTTCAGAGGTCTTCCGATTCTTTACGCCGTGACAAAAACAGCTTCAAACTCCGTAAATACGTCTTTCATCTTTTTCTCGAGGTCCGGGCCGATCTCCCTTTTCTCATCAACCTCACGGTTGACTTCAGGGTACTTGCTCGCAATGAAACTCAGGAGCTGAGTTTCGTATTCTTTCAGTTTATCTACCGGGTGTTTGTCCAGAAAGCCTCTTGTACCTGCAAACAGGATGGCAACCTGCTGTGATAGAGACCTGGGTTCGTACTGGGGCTGCTTCAAAATCTCGACAAGACGAACACCTCTTTCCAGTTGCGCCTGCGTTGCCTTATCGAGATCGCTTCCGAATTGGGCAAAAGCTGCCAGTTCACGATACTGGGCGAGTTCAAGTTTCAGTCTCCCCGCCACCTGTTTCATGGCCTTAACCTGGGCTGCGCCTCCGACTCGCGAAACCGACAGACCCACGTTAATTGCCGGGCGAACACCGGAGAAGAATAGACTCGGTTCGAGATATACCTGACCATCTGTGATGGAAATAACGTTTGTCGGAATATACGCAGAGACGTCACCTGCCTGGGTCTCAATTATAGGCAGAGCTGTAAGGGATCCGCCTCCGAGGTCCTCACTAACGCGGGCAGCGCGTTCCAGCAATCGGGAGTGATTGTAGAAAATATCTCCCGGGAAGGCCTCACGTCCGGGGGGTCTTCTCAAAAGCAGTGAGATCTGGCGGTAAGCCACGGCCTGTTTGGAGAGGTCGTCGTAGATGATCAGGGCATCCTGTTTCCTGTCCCGGAAATATTCACCGATACTGCACCCGGAATAGGCTGCGATGTATTGCAGGGTCGCCGGGTCACTGGCGCATGCCGCGATGACACAGGTGTAATCCATGGCGCCGTGTTTTCGCAGGTTTTCCACCACCTGGGCTACTGTTGATTTCTTCTGGCCGATGGCGACATAGATGCACTTAACACCGGTATCCTTCTGTCTGATGATGGAGTCCACGCAGATGGCGGTCTTTCCGATCTGCCTGTCGCCGATGATAAGCTCTCTCTGACCCCTTCCGATGGGCGTCATGGCATCGATTGCCTTGATGCCGGTATACATGGGCGTATTGACAGGCTGGCGTTGAACGACGCCGGGGGCGATCATCTCTATCCTTCGGAACTCGGTGGTCTCAATGGGACCTTTGCCATCGATCGGTGCACCCGTGGCATCAATTACCCGGCCGAGTACGGCTTCTCCCACGGGGACCTGGGCGATCCTGCCCGTTCTTTTTACAATATCCCCTTCTTTAATATGGGTAACCTCTCCCAAGACGGCAACACCGACGTTGTCAGTTTCCAGGTTGAGAACCATGCCGAGTATACCTCCCGGGAACTCCAGCAATTCCATGGCCATCGCATTTTCCACGCCGTAAACCCTGGCAATACCGTCTCCCACAGACAGGACCGTTCCTACTTCGCTTACGTCCAGTTTCTTCTCATAGTCTCTGATCTGTTTGGAGATGATGTCGCTTATTTCTTCTGCCCTGATTTTCTCCATAGCTCTATATTTCCTCCCCTAAGAGATTCCTGATATTGTGCAGTTGAGTCTTAATGCTTCCATCGTACATCGTATCCCCTACGCCTACGACAATGCCACCCAACAATGATGCATCCTCTGAAACAGCCATTTCCACTTTTCTGCCCGTTATTTCCTCCATGCGTTTCTGAAGCTTTTCGGAAAGTTCGGAAGATAGCGGGAAGGCCGTCTTGACATCAACCCTGATTTTTTTCAAGGCATCGTCCATAAATTTCCGGTAACAGCTTTCTATATCGGGAAGAATGCCTATTCTTCGCTTGTCAACGAGGAGCTTCAGAAAATTTGCCGTTATGACCGATATATTGATCTTAGCAAGAAGCGAATCCACAACGGCTCTTTTTTCCGCATGATCGAATACGGGGTTCAACAATAATTCCCGCAAATCCTTATTTTCTTTGACAATGGAAGAAAAGAGCGTCAATTCGTTGTAGTACTTTTCATAAAGCCCATCTTCCCTGGCTATGTCAAAAAACGCCCTTGCATAACGCTTTGCGATATTGCTGCTGCTCAATGTTTTTTCACCACCTTATCGAGATAGTCTTTCACCATGTTTTCGTGAAGCTCCTGGTTTATATTCTTCTTCAGAAGCTCTTCTGCCATTGCCACGGAGAGCTCCGCGGCTTCCGACCTCAACTGATTTCTGGCAGCCTTAAGTTCCTGTTCCATTCTCGCCTGCGTATCTTCTATCATCTTCGCGGCTGCCTTTTGGGCATCTTCAATTATCTTTTCCTTTTCTGTCAACCCCTGGGCCTTGATCATCTCGAAGATGTTCTTTATTTCCTCAGTGGCCTTATCAAGCCTCATGGAGTATTCCTTGAACTTTTTCTCTGTTTCTTCCTTTTCGGATAATTTCTCTTCGATGGTGGCCTTGATATTGTGGCGCCTATCGACGAAGAACTCTTTGATTTTTTTTGCAGCAACCCAGTAGAGGAACCAGACCAGGAGGCCGAAGTTAAATATCCTCCAGGCGAAATCAATCCACATCTTCACATTGTCTTCGTGACCTCCGCCTTCCGAGGCGTATGCGACGGCGCAGGTGAGAACAAGGGGCAGGATTGATAAAAGAAAATAGCGTAAATAAGATCGATTAAACAGATCCTCCGAAAACCATTTTATCATCGGGGACTCCTTCCCAACAGTTTCTCGGCAATCTCGACGGATATTTTCTGCGATTGACCGGTAAGAATGCTTCTGGCCTCGGAGACTTCCCTGTTCATGTCACCGTGAAACTGTTCCATCATGCCGGGGATCTCGCTTCTTGCGGCTTCGATGAGGCCTTTTGCCTGCTCGGCCCCTTCCTTGATAATCTCGGTCTTTTTCTCCAAAGCGTCCGTCTTTGCCTGACGAAGCTTCTCCTCATAGGCGGCCATTCTTTCCGCAACGGATTGATTGAGGCGCTTTATCTCTTCTTCAGTGTCCTGTGCTTGTTTCTTTCTTTTGTCGATTATGCCTAAGATCGGCTTGTAGAGGAGATAATTAAGGATTACAATCAAGAGAAGGAAATTAACCATCTGGATGAACATTGTATAATCGATGCTGATCACTGTTCTGCCTCACTCTAAAATTGCTTTGAAGTCTAAAAAACCGCGTGAAAGAAAAGACTTACGTCACCCGGTTCTTTCCAGTTTAGCCTTGTTTCGATCCTAAAAAGCTTATGATGGTTCTTTTTTTGAGAAATGTTTCCTGAAATAAAGCGATATGAACTGTATACACGAGTAACCTCAAGAACCCCCACAGATGCGTGTAAAAATCGCGGTTTTCTAATCACAACCGTGAGTTAATGTCAAGTACTTTTTGGGTGAATGCGGTTTTGTCCGGAGGGGATTCTACTCTTCCGCATTTAATGCTTTGGATTTGCTGTTGACTTTGTACTTTTCTGACTTGCTGCTATCCATTCTCGAAGTTCCTTCGAAAACGGCCCCTTCCTTTATTATGAACAGCGGTGATTTTACGTTCCCCAGAACCCTTCCCGGGGGATAGATTTCAATCCTTTCTTTGCATTCAATCTGGCCATGGACATCGCCGCTGATTATGACGTTTGCGACATTTATATCCGCTTCTACGTGAGCGCCATCACCTACGACCAAGGTTCCCTCCCCAAATATCTCACCGTTGAAGTCACCGTCTATGCGAACAGCTCCACTGAATATCAGTTTTCCCGTAAATTCTGCGCCTTTTCCAAGAAAGGCCTTGATTTCTTCATCTTTTTTCTTCTTGCTAAACATCGCCCTGCCTCCAGTCTTTGGCACCTTCCTGTCCTGATGACTTCAATGAAATCAAGACGAATGGCAAATACATTTCACTGTCCCGTAAATATTATGGATAGAGGATAAACCTTCTCATGCTGACATTTAACAACAATCCCATGGCTGCCATGAGAACAACCATTGACGAGCCTCCATAACTTAAGAAAGGCAGCGGGATGCCGACAACGGGAAGCATGCCCAACACCATCCCGACATTAATAAATACCTCCCAGAAGACAAGCATTGTTATGCCGAAGGATATGAGCATTCCCAAGAGATCCCGCGAATGCAAGGCAATTTTCAAACACCACAGTATGAGTATAAGAAACATGACAACAAGGATGACTCCTCCGATAAAGCCCCACTCCTCGGCAAAAACAGAGAACACAAAATCTGTTTGTTGTACCGGCAAGAATTTCAACTGCGTCTGGGTTCCCTTCAGATAGCCTTTACCAAATATACCTCCCGAACCGACGGCAATTATGGATTGAAGAATATGATAACCCGAACCTAAGGGATCATTCTCCGGATTGAAAAATGTCATGATCCTTTCCTTCTGGTAATCCCTTAAGAAAAGCCATGACACCGGTATCAATATTATCCCTCCGGTGCAGGCTAAAAGCAGTGATTTCCACTCTATACCGATGAAAAAAGTTATCGATAGTATAAGGAACATAAGGATCAATGCGGTGCCGAGATCAGGCTGCTTCACGATGAAAAGAAACGGGATCACCACGATAAGAAACGGTATATAGAGCTCTCTCAGTTTGTAGCTTCTTTCTAGGATGTGGTCATCGAAATATTTTGCCAGGGCAATAATAATCGATAACTTTACCAGCTCTGAAGGCTGGAAGAAAAATCCTCCTAAGATGATCCACCGCTGAGAACCGTGGGTGGCATATCCGTATAATGAAACCAGGACCAGCAGGAGGACAGAGGCGGCATAGATTACATAGGCGAATCGACAGATGAATCTGTAATCAAAACTAATGACGACCCCCATTAGTACCAGGCCGATGACAATCCATTGAGCCTGTTTTATATAAAGTGTCTCCTGTCTGAAATTGTCCAGGCTGTAGCCGGCGCTATAGATATTCAAAAGACCGACCAGACTGATCGCCAGTATGAGAAAGAGCAGTGTCCAATCAAAATTGAAAAATAAACGGCGATCGATTTTCATCTGTAAACACCTGCCTGCGATTTCTGGCTGACTGTCAGAGGGGGCTGACTTTTCTTATGTGCGGAATTCTTACGCTCAAAGTAGGCATCTATGATCTTTCTTGCTATGGGGGCAGCTACTGAGCCTCCATGACCGGCATGCTCCATGATAACGGCTATAGCTATTTCGGGATTCTTATACGGTGCGAAGCAAACAAAAAGGGCGTGATCCCCGTGTTTAGAAGGGACAAATTTCCATCTGCGGCCCTTTTCATTATCCGGCAGGCTTACGACCTGAGCGGTGCCTGTTTTTCCACAGACATCCTCTTCCTTTCTCTTTAGCGCGTGACCAGTTCCCCCGCTTTCATTCACCACACCCCATAATCCGTACTTCAATATCTCAATGTTCTTCTCACTCAAAGCGATATTGCCTTTTTGCTGAGGTTCAAATACCTTCAGTACCCGGCCATCGGCCGTTTCGATGCGCTTGACAAGCCGGGGCTGGTAGACAGTTCCTCCATTGGCTAATGAAGCATAAGCGTTCACCAATTGAATTGGCGTTACAAGATTAAAGCCTTGCCCGATGGAAATCGATATGGTTTCACCCATCTGCCATGTTTCTTTGAACCTCTGCTGTTTCCATTGTTTGGTCGGGATAAGTCCGCTCTTCTCCCGGGGAAGATCAATTCCTGTTGGCTGGCCCAACCCGAATCGACGGGCATACTCGGCTAACTTGTCAACGCCGACTAATTTGCCCACATTGTAGAAATATACGTCGCAGGATTCGACGATGGCGCGATGCAGATTGACCCGACCGTGCCCGTGCTTCTGCCAGCACTTGTATGCTCTGTTACCGAACTGAAACGATCCGTTGCAGTTGAACGCTGTATCCGGTGTGATCAATCCCTCTTCCAGGGCTGCGGCTGCCACAATGAGCTTGTACGTGGAACCGGGAGGATACTGACCGGCGATGGCCCTGTTTCCCATGGGGTGTGACGAATCATTCGATAGATCATCCCAATCTCCCGCAGAAATTCCTACGTTGAAAAGGTTTGGATCAAAAGATGGCGAACTTGCGAGTGCAAGGACAGCGCCATCACGGGGATCAATGACAACAACCGACCCGGCTCTATCTTGAAGGGCCTCCCAGGCGACCTTTTGCAGATTGGCATCGACGGCAAGAACAACATTATATCCGGAGACAGGTTCAATTTTGCCGATTACTTTAACCTCTTTGCCCAATACATTCACCTCGACCTGCTCAGCTCCGCTCTTGCCCTTAAGGTACTGATCTAACTGTTTCTCCAAGCCGTCTTTGCCTGTAATATCACCAACGCTGAAATCACCGGATATGTCTTTTTTCAGCTCCTCCCGGCTGACCTCACCGGTATAACCGATTATATGGGCTACCATTTCTCCATTAAGGTATTGTCTGATAGGTACTACATCAATGGTTATGCCCGGCAAATCAGAGGCATGGGTTTCAACGATGGCAAGTTTTTCCATAGAAATGTTTTTTTCAAGTTTCACCGGCGGAGACCAACCTCTCTTTTCCAGGGGCGGCAGGTCTGTCGAAAGCGTGAGGGCCCTTGCAGCGAATAATTGTCTTAATTTATATGCCGCCTCATTGATATTCCGGTTACGATTAGGCACAAAAATGATGTCAAAAGATGGCTGATTATCCACCAGGACGTGACCGTTGGTATCCAGGATCACCCCCCTTAGGGGCTTAATTTTCCGTAGGCGTACGCTATTATTTTCCGATCTCTGTGTCAGTTCATCTCCTCTGATAACCTGAAGATGCCACATCCTCATGATCAGAATAGCTAACATGATAGATACAATAGCAAATGCTATCTTGAACTTTCTTCTGAATTCGCCGGGTTCATGTCCGTTTAACCGGCTGTGATTCTCTGCCATTCAGTGCCGCCTCGGTCCAATGGAAGACCATAAATAAAATAGGGCTAAGGGTGCTGACAATTAATACCTGGGGTAAATAAGATGTAATTGCATGGGTGGAAATGCCCCCCCCATACAACAACGGGTGAAACAGAATGATCATCATGCCTTCAAATAGGGCACATACAAAGGTAAAACTCATGATCAAAAAAGGCTTTCCGGGCGATATCCGGAGAGAAGCGAGTTTTGAAATTAAAAATATGAGAACATATATGAGCGTATAAAGTCCGGAAAGCGAGCACGTCAAGCAGTCATGTATGAATCCAAGGATAAAGCTGAGAATTCCTCCTCTCAGCACATCGAATCGAAATCCTGCATAAATTACCACTATCAGGGACAGTTCCACAGCTATTTTTCCGGAGAAGATAATATCCCCAATCATCATCTGGGAGACTATGAGCGCCAATGAAAAAAAGGGCAATGATATGTAATAGGTCACTTTTTATTACCTATGGCGCATCCGCAGAAAGTCAAGACACGGAGACGCCCTTTTTAATTCAGTCTACGATTTTTTCCTATATTATCAGTTTTATCCAGCACAATTACCATCACTTCTTCAAGCCGCGAAAAATCAACGTAAGGAGCGATATCAATCTTCTGAAATAATCCGCTGTCAGTCTTCTCCACGTTTTTCACGACGCCAAGGAGCAACCCCTTGGGAAAGAGACCGGATAGGCCTGAAGAAACGACTATATTTCCAACATTTACGGTTTCCGTTTTTGGAACGTATTTCAGAGAGCATCCAAGCGAAGCAGCCCCTTGAAGAATCCCCTGGCTCCTGCTTTCTTGAATAAGCGCATCAATATTGCTATTTTCATCTATGAGAAGAAGAACCCTCGACACATGGGCGGACGTCTCAATAATCCTCCCTACAACCCCCTGGTCAGCTATAACCGGCAGATCGAGCCTCAAACCATGGGACGTCCCCTTGTTAATCAAAATCGTCTTGATTATCGATGTCTGGTCTCTGCCGATGACCATCGCCGCTATCGTATGATGATTGGTCCTCTCTTTAAGGGCAAGGAGTTTTTGCAGGCGTATATTCTCGAGGTAGCCTTCCCGGTATCGATTTATTTCCTGTATCAACGATGCGTTGTCCCTTTTCAGGCGTCCGTTTTCATCTTCCAGTCCTACAAGAAATATATACCGCTTCCAAACGCCTGCAAGATCCTTGAAAGAAACAGTTATCATACTGGCTAATGGAGCTGCAGTTTCCAGGATCAGTTCCCTGAAAAAACCAACCCTCGTCGCCTGTTTCACGCTGTAAGATAATATGATGAGAGAGATAATTACCAGGAGACATGCTATTATGAGCGGTTGATGTTTCTTGGGAAGTAACATATTTCTACAGCAAAAATATGGGCGGAAACGACGACGGGTAAATTGTCCCTCAAACCCGCCCTGCAATGGGGGCAACTTATGCTTCGGGAATCGTGATAGATTTCATCTTCTGGACACAAAATGATAACCTGTCCTTGGTCCTATTTGAATACCAGGATATTCTGAAAGGGCTAGAACTATACCTGAAATGTAACCTCTTTTAGTATATCTAAATGATCCAGGGCCATACCGGCGCCCCTGGCCACCACCGTCAGGGCGTCATCGGCGACGGTGATGGGCAGTCCCGTTTCTTCCTTTATGAGAAGGTCGAGATTTGTCAAAAGGGCTCCTCCACCGGTCAGAACAATGCCCCGGTCAACAATATCTCCGGCCAATTCCGGGGGGGCATTATCCAGGGCGTCCTTTATTGCGTCTATGATGATACTTACAGGCTCCATAATGGCTTCCCGCACTTCTTCAGAATTGATCTCAACTATCTTTGGAATACCCGATATTAGATTCCTCCCTTTGACATCAATCTTCCGCAATTCTCCATCGGGATAAGCGCATCCGATGGTCATTTTTATGATCTCCGCCGATCGTTCCCCTATGAGGAGGTTGAATTTCCTCTTCATATACTGCACGATTTCTTCATCCATCCTGTCGCCGGCGACCCTGACAGATCTTGAGTAGACAATGCCCCCCAGGGATATTACGGCGACCTCAGTGGTTCCGCCGCCAATATCCACAACCATGGAGCTTGTTGGCTCCATTATAGGCAGCCCGGCTCCAATGGCTGCCGCCATGGGCTCCTCAATGAAATACATTTCTCTTGCGCCTGCCGATTCTACAGTTTCTCTGACGGCGCGTCTTTCCACCTGCGTAATGCCGGACGGTATGGAGACGATAATCCGCGGGCGAACCAATGCCCTGCGATTGTGAACGCGATGTATGAAATGCTTCAACATGGCTTCAGTAATGTCAAAATCAGCAATTACGCCGTCCCTCATGGGTCTGATAGCCACGATATTGCCGGGGGTTCGTCCCAACATTTTTTTTGCTTCCAGGCCGACGGCAATGACCTTCTTCGTTCCCCGCGAATCCTTCGAAACGGCGACCACGGAAGGTTCATTTAGCACAATCCCTCTGCCCTTCATATAGACCAGTGTGTTGGCCGTCCCGAGGTCAATGGCAAGATCATTGGAAAATTTTCCTAAAATATAATCAAACAGCAAGACCCGTCCTCCTTTTTTATCGTATCGGTAATATTATCTGCAACCCTATCGCGAAAGTAGCTTTTATACAGCATTTCGCTTTCCTAATCAACGACTTTTTAAAAATGTATTGCATTTTGCGGACGGCTGTAATAGAAATTTGCGCCTAACATCACAAATAAGGGAATATGCCATGCTCGATCTTATGCGAAAACATGCCAAAAACTGGCTTGTGAAAATTTTACTGGGAATAATTATTGTTGTCTTTATCTTTTATTTCGGCTCTACACGCTGGAGGGAAAAGTCGGAAGCCATCGCCATTATCGACGGCAGGGTCATCCCTTACGTGGAATTTCATAAGAAATACCAGAATCTTGTTGACGCCTACAGACAGCAATACAAAGGAGCGCTTACGGATGATATTTTGAAAGGCCTGAATCTTAAGCAGCAGGCATATGACGGCATCATTAACCAGGCCGTTATCCTTCAAAAGGCGAAGGACTTGGGCATAGAGGTTTCGGAGGAAGAAATTAAGGGATCTATCCTTTCCACTCCCGCTTTTCAAAGGGACGGCATTTTTGACGAGAGGATCTATAATCAGCTCCTGCGTCAAAACAAGATGGCGGCGGCTGACTTTGAAGATAGTCAAAGAATGTTGATAACAACGGTAAAACTGGAAGACATCATCCAGAGCGCAGTCAAGGTTTCAGATAAAGAAGTGTTTGATCTTTACCGGCTTCAGAATGAAAAAATTAACGTACAATATCTCAGCCTTTCGGCGAAGAGTTATAGGCAGAAGATCAGCCCTCGCCGTGCCGATCTGGAGTCGTACCTGAAGGAACGTGAGAATGCCTTCAGCGTTCCGGATGAGATTCAGATCAAATACATCTCATTTCCAGGCCGTAACTTTATATCCTCTGTGACGGTATCTGATGCGGAAGCGACCGACTACTATAACCGCAACAAGGATAAATTTATGAAAAAGGGAGGCACAGTCGCTCCTTTTGCAGAAGTCAAAAGCAGAATCGTTGATGCATTGAAGCAAGGCCATGCCATGCGCGTGGCCGCCGTGGAAGCCAAGAAAGCCCACGATGAGATTTACCAGAGAGAAAACTTCGACGAATTCGCAGGGAAGAGTGGATTCAGGGTCAACAGTACAAATTTTTTCAGTGCTAAAAATCCCCCCCAGGAATTCAGGCAGGCTCATGACTTTAGCAGAGTCGCCTTCGGCCTTCAAAAAGATGAGATAAGCTCTGTAGTCTCGGATGATAAGGCATGTTACGTTCTCAAACTCATTGCCAGAAAACCCGCCCATGTCCCCGCTTTCAATGAAATTGAGAAGGCGGTCGAGAGGCAATTCGTGGAAGAAGAGTCTGCCCGCATGTGCAAGAAGGACGCGCTGGATATCCTTGACCGCCTTAAGAAGGGAGAGGCGCTCACAAAGATCTCCCAGGAAAAGGGCTTGAAGGTTGAAGAAACGGGACTATTTATGCCAGGTTCCGCCATGCCGAAGCTCGGCTTCTCCCGGGACATGAGTAATGCCCTCTTTCAGCTTTCTGAAAAGCATCCTTATCCGGACACCGTCTATGACATCAGCGGAAACGTTGTAATAGTGAAGTTTAAGGAAAGAGGGAAGCTTGATCTCAATGACTTCGAAGCAAAGAAGGCAGCCATTCAGGTTCTGCTCCTCAGGATGAAGAAAAGCGAAGTCACAGTCTCGTGGATAATGAAAAACAAGGAAGCCATGATCAAAGAGGGGCGATTGAAATTTACGAAAGACATCAAAGATATTTAGACCAGCCGGGAAGTTCAGGCGCCGAAAGCATGGTGCTTTCAATATGGGAATGACCATCGATAGAGCCCGGACATATGTAATGTCCCCTTGCGTCGAGACACTTTCCTCCTTCGTATGAACCGGTACCCACGACAACACCGTCATAGATGGCCACATCTGTTTCGACGGCCTCGTGAGTAAATACATTGATCACCCTGCCGCCTTTCAATACCAGCTCAGGTGCAATTTCACCGCGTGCCGCCCGGATACGATTTCTCAACACACCGTCTATGCTTGGCCTCTTTATCATTTCATGTCCGGCCTATACTCCATATAGAAGCGGTAAAATGCCGCGATAACCAGCGCATGAGAAATTGCCCCCTCCCTGATTAGACGGGGGATTTCTGAAAGCGGCTGGAGGACCACTTCGATGTCCTCCCGTTCATCCTGAACCAGTTGTCCCACGGGAAAAACATTTGCGGCAAGGAAAGTATAGCAGAGATTGTTCTGAATGGTGGGGTTCGGATGAACGGACCCAAGAGGAATCAGCGTTTCTTCCCGGTAGCCCGTTTCTTCCCGCAGTTCGCGCCGCGCCGCTTCCTCCGGTGAGTCGGACGGTTCCATGAGTCCGCCGGGAATCTCCAGGGTCATATCCCGAATGCCGAAGCGGTACTGTCGGATCAACACTACCTCCTTCGTGGGCGTCAGGGGGATGATATTTACCCAGGATGGCGACTCCAGAACATAAAAATCGTGCGTTTCGCTTGTGCGCGGAGAACTGGCGCGATCACGTCGCAGGTTGAAAACCCGGTAGGATTTGTCAACATGACTTGAAATAATTGTCCAGGGTTTGAGAAGCATAAGAAACCTCGAAAATCTTGGTTTGGATTACAGGGAATCGTTTTGGACGTGTTACATCTTTCTAAATAACAGATCGTTTCATCTGGTGCTGGGATTTTTCCCTCCGGTCCATTAAGTAAGAAATAGTTATCGGACCGAGGCTGTATAGCACGACGCCAGGCAGAAATGAAGAAAAACAATCATAGAGAGCTCGGCATAGAATGTCTTTACAAACTGTATTTTTCAATGCTAACTTTAAAAGCTAGACAACTTCTCTTACCCACGACCTCAAGGAGACGAAGATGAGCTTCATAAAAGTAAGATTTACGGATGACATCGGAGATATCAATAGAGAATTAAGAAAGAGCATCGATGAGATGTTCTCGCTGATCAATTCAACTTTTACGGTTTTTCAAAACGTCTGGCGGCCCCAGGTGGATATCTATGAATCTCCTGATGAGATCATGATCGTGACCGATATTGCCGGTGTGAAGACAGAGGATCTATATGTGGAGGTTCATCGCAGGGTACTGAGAATCTATGGGAAGAGGGTAACGCCGGCTGGGGAAAACACGAGGTATCACCTTGCTGAAATACCGTACGGTTATTTCGAAAGAAACCTTTCCCTGCCGCTGCCCATTGATACCGAATCAATTACAGCAACGTACGCAGACGGGCTTCTTCAAATACGCATGGCAAAACTGCCTCTGAATAGAGTTCGTAAAATACCTATTCAGGATGACTAATAATACCAAAAGCAACTCGACTTACGCCGCTCGACCAGGAAATCATTTTTGGAGGTTCCCATGGCAGAAGAAAAATCAACCGAGGAATTAAAAGTTCTTAAGATACCGGACATTCTATCTATCATACCGTTATTTAATGTCGTCGTATTTCCGAATATGGTGTTTCCGCTGGAGGTATTTGGTGAGCAGACTATGACGCTCGTAGATGAGGCGATGGCTGCAGACCGCATCGTGGGCCTCGTCATGTCCAAGAAATCACCGGCGGAAATCAAGAATCAGCCCGAGGATCTTTATGGCATAGGGACAAGTGTTGTGATCGTGAAGATGGCAAAAACGGGCGAGAATGGGGCGACCCTTCTTGTACAGGGCGTCAGCAGATTCAAGATCATGGAATTTGTGGATGGCAGGCCGTACATGCGGGCCCGGGTGGAAGTCGTTGAAGATGAGGTCGAAAAGGATATCGAGATAGAGGCGCTCATGGCAAATCTTAACGGGTTATTTGACAGGATGGTCAAATTGTCGCCTGTTCTGCCCCAGGAGTTTGGTGCCATGGCCAAGGCAATCACTTCTCCAAGCGTACTGGCTGACGTAATTGCATCTATCATAAATTCCGTTCCTGCCGAAAAGCAGAAGATTCTGGAAATACTCGACGTGAAAGAGCGTCTGAAGGAGGTTACGAGGCTAATAAGCCATCAGTTGGAAGTTCTGGAGCTGGGTAATAAAATACAGTCTCAGGTAAAGGACGACATTGACAAGAGTCAGCGGGAATACTACCTCCGTCAGCAGCTCAAGGCAATAAAGCAGGAATTGGGCGAGACGGACGAAACAAATGTTGAAATCGCAGAATACCGGGCTAAGATTGAGAAAAAAAATCTTCCCGGAGAAGCAAAGAAGGAAGCTGAGAGGGAGCTTGGGAGACTCTCCCGCATGCATCCGTCTTCAGCGGAATATACAGTGGCATCAACCTATCTGGACTGGATAACCGCCCTTCCCTGGAGTGAAAGCACGGAGGACAACCTTGACATCAAGAAGGCCAGAAAAATTTTGGATGACGATCATTTCGGCCTGGATAAGGCTAAAAAGCGCGTCATAGAGTATCTTGCCGTGCGCAAACTCAAGCCTGATTCGAAAGGGCCTATCTTGTGTTTTGTGGGCCCTCCCGGCACAGGCAAGACATCACTCGCCCTTTCCATAGCACACGCCCTGGGCCGCAAATTTGTCCGTATTGCTCTGGGGGGTGTGCGTGATGAAGCGGAAATCCGCGGACACCGCAGGACATATGTGGGAGCCCTTCCCGGCCGGATTGTCCAGGGTATAAGGCGGGCCGAATCAAATAACCCCGTATTCGTACTCGACGAAATAGACAAGGTTGGCAGTGATTTTCGGGGAGATCCGTCGTCGGCTCTGCTCGAAGTACTCGATCCGGAGCAGAATTATTCCTTCATGGATCACTACCTGGATGTGCCCTTTGATCTTTCGCATGTCATATTTATTACAACCGCGAACATACTCGATACGATCCCTCCTCCTCTGCGGGACAGGATGGAGGTTATCGAACTTCCCGGATACACGCTGGACGAGAAGGTAAAAATTGCCGAGCGCTATCTTATCCCGAGGCAGACAGCGGCCAACGGGCTTAACCAGGAGCAGATCAGCTTCACAAAGAGTGCCATAAACCTCATTATATCAGGATATACGCGGGAGGCCGGATTGAGGAATCTTGAAAGGGAGGTCGGTACGATATGCCGGGGCGTAGCGAGCATGGTGGCCGGAGGGGAACTAAAAAAAGCATCTATCACCGTTAAGGATTTGCAAAAGTATCTGGGACCCGTACGCATTATGTCTGAAGTCAGCGCGAGGACATCTAAACCCGGCGTGGCGACAGGCCTTGCATGGACGCCGGCAGGCGGCGATATTCTCTTCGTCGAAGCAACGGCCATGAAAGGGAAGAAGGGTCTGACATTGACCGGTCAGCTCGGAGAAGTTATGAAGGAGTCCGCCACGGCCGCCTTGAGTTTCATTCGCGCCAATGCGGGCGATCTCGGCATATCAAAAGATTTTTTTGAAGAGAAGGATATTCATGTTCATGTACCTGCCGGAGCAATTCCGAAGGATGGACCGTCGGCAGGCGTTACCATGCTTACTGCACTGGCCTCGCTTTTAACTGGGAGGACGGTTAAGAAAGACCTTGCCATGACCGGCGAGATTACCTTGCGGGGACTGGTGCTTCCCGTCGGCGGCATTAAAGAAAAGGTATTAGCTGCCCACCGTGCCGGCATCAAGACAATAATCCTGCCCAAATGGAACAAAAAGGATTTGGTAGACATTCCCCAGAAGGTCCAGAAGGACATGCAACTTTACTTCGTCGATGATATGCTTGAGGTCTTGAAGATTGCCCTTGAGAAATGACGTCGGGTTGCCTACGATTCTGACAATTCATCAACGCTTTTCTATCAGATACAGATGTGATATGCCCCCGAAGATGGGCATTGACAGGACAACCCGGAAACCTTGCCCTTTCATTATGCCCTCCAACGCCTCAGGGACGGGAAACCCCGTCACTGAGTCCCGCAGATACCGGTAGGCATCATAGTCGCCGGAAAGGAGACCGCCAATTATTGGCACCACATATGTCAAGTATGCCACATATATCCATCTGAAAAGCGATCTTTCCGGCAAGGAAAACTCGAGCACGGAGAAACGGCCGCGGATACTCAATACCCGGTATATCTCCGCAAGGAAGGCCTCCAGATTATTCATGTTCCTGATCCCGAAAGCCACCATGGCCGAGTTAAATGTCTCATTCCGGAAGGGCATGGAAAGGGCATCACCCTGCACCACGGAGTACCGTGTAAGAATGTCCTGCTCTTCGGCCTTGCCAAGGGCACGCAAAAGCATTTGCCTGGAGATGTCGATGCCTACCACCTTTCCACCGCCATCTGCGGCAGGAAGGGCCAAATCACCGGTGCCGGTAGCTATATCGAGAACTGTATCCCCGGCGCGTATCTCCAGGAGATTTATGGCTGCCCTTCTCCAGACTTTATCAAGAGAAAAGGACAGAATCGTATTGAGCAGGTCATAGGTGGGCGCTATCCTGTCGAACATCCTCCCTATGATTGATGGCCTCTTATCCATCAACTCTCCAATCCAGGGTAATCAAGGTTTTTGCTATTTTTTCTTTTCATGGCCTGTATTCGATTGAACGTTTCTGCCTTCTATACAAATTTAGTTTGCAAAGTTGCAATAGAAAAATCCCTGCTGCCTTAAACAACAATCATGAACTGGCATGGCTTGGAGGGGTCGTCTCAGATGGAATCGTGGTTGCAGCTATGCATATCTATCAAGGTATTATTAGCCTGCCACTATAAATCTATGGTAAATAAAACCAGCAGGCTCAAAAAAAGAGCGTGGGTCCAAACAATTTAACTAACTTAAGGAGGAAACTATGCGGAAGTTGGCGATAGGAATTGTCGTAGTTGTAGCAATTAGTATGATATTTGTGCAGGTGTCATTTGCTCAGAAATCACAGGCGGCAGGGTCCAGCGTATCAAGGGGGGCTTGGAGTCTGGGAATTCCCGCACCTGACAAAGAAAGCGTTTCAGGAAACGAGGCTCTTGTGGTTGAATCCGGCAAAGTGGTGAAGGTTGAGAAGATGGCCGGAGTAAAAGACGGTCTGCAGATGAAATTCAAGACGGATCTGGGTAAATCTTATACTGTCTATATGGGGCCCAAGTGGTTCATTGAAAATCAGAAGCTGAAATTTGCGGCTGGTGACACTGTTATGGTGAGGGGAAAGAAACTTGGTTCCTCCATCATAGCTGCAGAGATTAGCAAGGCCGATTGGACCATGAAACTTCGTAATGAAGAAGATGGCCGGCCAAGCTGGGAATGCTGTTATCCCGGTGCAGTCAAAATGCAGTAAGAATCGGCGACACACCCAATTTATTTAGCCGGTTTAAGGTGTTTACCCATTGCGAAGCTGGTCTTGGTTGTCTAGAGGATTTTCGCTTCCCTTCTGCAAAGAACGCATGATGAAAGAGCGCTTTACTTCTGCACAAATTTGCGAGGCGGGAGAGGAGCAAGTCTTTCCAAAGATGACTCGCAAGCAGGCTACATGCTAACGGGCAGGAAGTGTCGTCGCCTACCTCGCTTTCATTTCGAACTGCTTCGCCAGCAGGTTGTCGAAGGAGCGGCAGTTCCAGCAAATGATCCGGCCGTCCCGGTTGATCAAAGCCTTGACGGGCACGCCACCGACGCCATAACTCCGGTAGACTTTTCCTTCCTCATCCAGGAGGGTGGAAAAGGGGAGGCTGTATTTTCTAGAAAAGGCTGCTGCCTTTTCCTTCGATTCCATGACATCGATAATCAGGAGGACCAAGCCCTTTGCGTTGTATAAGGAATAGATCTCTTTCAGTGGGGGAATAGCGCTGCGGCATTCGGGACACCAGGTTGCCATGAAATACAATAAGATTGTCTTTCCCTTATAATCGCGCAGATTGACGTTCCGTCCGTCCAAATCTCTTAAGGTAAAATCCAAGGCACGGTCATCCTGTTTTGCTGTGGCGCTTCCTGTGTCCCCTGTTCCTTTTGGCTGAACTTTCTCTTGAAGTTTTTATACGGCAAGGCCCATGTCTTTCTTATCCACTCTTGACATCACTCAATAGATTCCGTACCGTAATTTTGATCGGCGCTTCTGAAGTTATTATTTTTTGACACACTTGACCAATTCTACTATATTTAACGCGCCAAGAGAATATTATCAGACAGTGAAGAATGCATATAAGGTCGTCAGTTCTTGCTGTTTGACATTCTCGTACCACCGAAATTAAAGAATTACCTCCCTTCTCATACAGACGTTAAGGATAAGAGGCAGGAAAGAATGTTGCAGCGTTTAGTAAGGGGATCATCCGGAAAAGAACAGTACAAAGTTGCGTGGAAGGACGATCCATATAGTGGACGGGGAACCTCCACATGGCCGGACGGAAGTCAATATACGGGAGAATGGACGGATGGCTTCCCGCACGGAATGGGAACGTGCGTGTGGCCCGATGGTAGCAGATATGAAGGCGAATGGCAGGATGGCCTGCCGCATGGAAACGGAGAATACACATATTCCGACGGGACAAAATATGAAGGCAAATGGAAGGGCGGCAGCGAAAGCGACGAGAAAGCCCGATTAGCTTTAGAGCTGAAGGCAAGAACGGAAGCGAAAGAGATAGCAAGGGCGGACACGGAGGCGGAGGCGCGAGTTCAAGCAGAAGACCGGTTGGCAGCGGACTTGAAGGTAAGAGAGAAGGCGGAAGCAAAGCTCAGAGAAGAAGCGGAGGCCGGAAAGAAGGCGGTAGCGGAGGCGGAGGCAAGGGCGGAAGCAGAAGTTAAGGCGCGAGTTCAAGTGGAAGCCCGGCTGGAAGCAGAGGTGAAGGCAAGACAGGAAGCCGAAGCGAAGTTTACGGAGGCAGCCGGGGCAGGGAAGAAGGCAGCAGAGGAAGCAAAAGGAAGGGCGGAGACGGAAGCGAGAGCGCGAGTGGAAGTGGAGGCCCGGTTGGCGCAAGAGACAAGGGCGAGAGAAGGAGCCGAAGAGAAGTTCAGAGGAGTAGCGGAGGCAGGGAAAAAAGCAGCGGAGGAGGCAAGTGCGAGGGCGGAGGCAGAGGCAAAGGCGCGAGCGCACGTGGAAGTGCGGTTAGCGGCCGAGGTAAGGGCAAGAGAAGAAGCCGAGAGGGTAGCAAGGGAGGAAGCGGAGGCCGGTAAGAGGGCAGCGGAGGAAGCGAAGGCCAGGGCGGAGGCAGAGGCAAAGGCACGGGCGCACATGGAAGAACAGCTGGCGGCCGAGCTCCGGGCGAGAGAAGAAGCCGAAGATAAGTTCAGAGGAGTCGCGGAAGCAGAGAAGAAGGCAGCAGAGGAGGCAAGAGCGAGGGCGGAGGCGGAGGCAAGGGCGCGAGAGCACGTGGAAGCCCGGTTGGCATCCGAGGTAAGCGCAAGAGAAGCAGCTGAAAAGTTAGCAAGGGAGGAAGCGGAGGCCGGTAAGAGGGCAGCGGAGGAAGCGAAGGCCAGGGCGGAGGCAGAGGCGAAGGCACGGGCGCACGTGGAAGAGCAGCTGGCGGCCGAGTTGAAGGCGAGGGAAGCAGCGGAAGCGAAGTTTACGGAGGCAGCCGGGGCCGGGAGAAAGGCAGAAGATGAAGCAATAGCAAGGGCGGAAGCGGAAGCGAAGAATAGAGCAGAACTGGAAGCCCGCCTGGCTGCGGAATTGAAGGCGAGAGAAGAAGCGGAAGCGCGGTTCAGAGAGATAGCCGGCGCGGGGAAGAAGGCGGCGGCCGAAGCGAGGGTAAGGGCGGAAGCGGAGGCAAAGGCTCGGGCTGACGTAGAAGCCCGCTTGGCGGTCGAGTTGAAGGCGAGAGAAGAAGCGGAAGCGAGGTTCAGAGAGGAAGCAGAGGCAGCGAAAAGGGCGGAAGAGGAGGCGAAAGATAAGGCGGAGGTGGAGGCGAAGGCGCGAGGCCTCGTGGAAGGCCGTTTGGCCGCCGAGGTGAAAGCGAGAGAAGAAGCCGAAGCGAGGTTCATAGAGGCAGCCGGCGCCGGAAGGAAGGCGGCAGACGAAGCGAGGGCGAGGGCGGAAGTGGAAGCAAAGGCGCGGGCCCACGTCGAAGCCCGTTTGGCTGTCGAGCTACGGGCGAGAGAAGAAGCGGAAGCGCGGTTCAGAGAAGAAGCAGAGGCGGCGAAGAAGGCAGAAGGGGAAGCGAAAGCGAAGGCGGAAGCGGAAGCAAAGGCGAGGGCTGAAGTGGAAGACCGGCTGGCGGCCGAGATGAGGGCGAGGGAGCAAACTGAAAGGAGAGCCAGGGAGGAAGCCGGAGCCGGGAAGAAGGCAGAAGAGGAAGCGAAAACGAAAGCGGAAGAAGAGGCCAGGGCGCGAGTTCTTGTAGAAGCGCGGTTAGTAGAAGTGGGAAAGGCGAGAGAAGAAGCGGAAGCTAAATTCAGAGAAGAAGCAGAGGCAAGGAAGAAGGCGGAAGCAGAAGCGAAGGTAAGGGCAGAATCAGAGGCAACGGCGCGGGCTGAAGTAGAGACCCGTTTGGCAGAAGAGGCGAAGTCAAAAGAGGAGGCAGAGGCGAGGAAGAAGGCAGAAGCAGAAGCGAAAGCAAGAGCGGAAGCAAGGGCAGAAGCAGAGGGAAAGGCGCGAGCTGAAATAGAGGTACGCCTGGCAGAAGAGGCAAAGGCACGGGAGCAGGCAGAATCGGAAGCGAGGGCTAAGGCAGAAGAAGAGGCAAGGTCGCGAGTTGAAATAGAGGGCCGTTTGGCCGAAGAGACAAAGACGAGAGAAGATGCTGAAAGGAGAGCCAAGGCGGAAGCGGAGGCCAGAAGAAGGGCGGAGGAGGCGGCAAGACAAAAGGCAGAGGCAGAAGCTAAAGCCAGAGCGGACGAGGAAGAAGAGGCAGAGGCAAGACGCAAAGCAGAAGAGGATACCGAAACTTTCGGGAAGAAGGCGGCTATCTCCCCTGGACAGTGGTCAATAACCTATCCTGATGGCCGAAGCTATGCGGGTCAACTAAAGGATGATCTTCCTCACGGTCAGGGAACCATGATCTTTTCTGGCGGTGAGAAGTATATGGGCGAGTGGAAAGCGGGAGAAAGGAATGGGCAGGGCCTTTTCACCCTCGCGGATGGTTCCGTCTATACGGGTCATTGGAAGAAGGATGTGAGAGAAGGCGAAGGAGTATTGACTCTGGCCGGCGGACGAAAGTATACAGGCGGATGGAAGAGTGATCTGTTCCACGGCGAAGGACTTGATATCTACCCGGATGGGAAAAAATATGAGGGTCAATTCAAGACGGGCAAATATGAAGGGAAGGGTTCCTTGCTCCTTGCAGATGGTACAAAATATGTAGGTGAATTTAGGAATGGGCTATCAAATGGGAAAGGGGTCTTGACATATCCGAACGGCGACCGATACTCGGGCGATTTCAAGAATAACAAGTATCATGGACGAGGTGCACTCTCCCTGACTGATGGAAGAAAATATGAAGGTGAACTGGCAAATGGCCTGCCTCACGGTCAGGGGACGATGACATTTCCGGGCGGCAGGAAATATCAGGGTCGGTTTGAGAACGGCAAATTTGTCGAATAGGAAGATTACGCATGTGTGACAGAGGAGTGGGGCATTGAAAAAGCTGGTCAAAGAAATCTTCGAGAGCGGACAAGTTGACTTTGCATTGAAGGATGATGCCCATGACGGTGAGGGGGTTTATGCCTATCCCGACGGTAGCAGTTTTGCCGGTCTGCTTAAGGAAGGCGTTTTTCATGGAAAAGGAATCTTCAAATGGCCCGATGGAAGCAAGTATGAGGGCGTTTGGGAGAAAGGTCTTCCCAGCGGACAGGGAGTCTTGACACTAGCTGATGGCAGCCGTTATCAAGGCGCGTGGAAGGAAGGGGATATCAACGGGATGGGGACATTAACCCAGCCTGATGGCAGCAAATATACGGGACAGTGGAAAAACGGTAGTAGAAACGGGAAGGGGGTTTTAACCCTCCCGGACGGTAAAAAGTACGATTGCGAATGGGAAAATGATATGTTCCACGGGAAGGGGATTTTGACGTTCCCGGACGGTTCTACGTATGAAGGGAAATGGAAAGAAGATAAGTTTCACGGACAAGGGGTTTTAACCCTCCCGGACGGTTCGAAACATGACGGTGAATGGTCCGGCAATAAATTTAAATTCCTCTTTAAGAAAGAGAAAAAATAGTTATCTAATGGGGCGTCTGCTATTTCGCCCTGGAAATATAACGTCAGATATTAATCGCAGAAGGGCGTCTCTCCCTTGACAGGTAGGTCCGTTGTCCCTATATTAAAAGCACAAGAAATTCATATCCCTTAAGGCGAAGGTGAATGATGGTGGAAGATAAGACGACAGAATACCTGCGAACTTTTTTCGATGTGAATCAAACTATTTTTTCCTCACTGTCTCTTAAGGAAATTCTCAAAATTCTGGTGAAGAAAACTGTCAGTGCCCTGGGGGCCAAGGCCGGAAGCTTGAGGCTTTTGGACGAACAAACCAAACGTCTGGAGCTGGCTGCCTCGCAGAACCTCAGCAAAAAGTATCTTAACAAAGGCCCCTTGAGTTCCGACCAAAGCATCCCGGAAGTTATGGACGGGAAGGTTGTCCTTGTCAAGAATGCCCATAACGATTCTAGGATTCAGTATAGGACCGAGAAGATAAAAGAGGGCATCAACACAATCCTGTCAGTTCCGGTAGTTGCGAAAGATAAGGTCATCGGCGTTCTCAGGCTTTATTCAGGGGAACCCCGGGACTTTAGCGGTGAGGAGATTGAATTCGTCTCAGCGCTGGCAGAGATGGGGGGCCTCGCCATCGCCAATGCGAAAATCTATGAGGATGAGGGCATCAGGTTGTCGTCCCTTCTCAGACGAGTCGGTATCGACCTTCCGGAGGAGCGCAAAAGGCCGAAGCAACGATTAAGGCCGTTTGCCCTGGAACCGGTCGAGCCTTCCAAGAGTCTGGAATATTTCCGGGCGCTCCATGATATTGCCAGGGCCATCCTATCCACCCTGGACTCACGGCGGGTGATAGATCTATTGATTGGAAAAGTGCTTGCGATCATGACAGTAAAGGCGTGCTCGCTTCGTCTGGTCAACGAAACAACGCGGGAGCTTGAACTGGTCGCATCTAATGGTCTGAGTGAAAGCTACCTGAAAAAGGGACCTATCCATATGGAAAAGAGCATCCGCGAGACCCTGAAGGGTGTGCCCGTGCTGATCCTGGATGCGACAGCGGATCCCCGGATCCAGTATCCTCATGAAAATGCCCGGGAAGGAATTGCCTCGATCCTTTCGCTGCCCATCATAGCCGGGAAGCGGGTGATCGGGATTCTGAGGCTCTATTCAAAAGAGATGAGGCAGTATAGCGGGGAGCAAGTGGCCTTTCTCTCTGCCGTGGCAGAACTCGCCGGCCTTGCCATCATAAATGCCAGGCTGTACGAAAAAACCAAGTACGATCTTTCCTTCTGGAAGACGACGCTGGAATATCTCGACGCAGAAAGCACCCAACGGAAATAATCTGTGAATTCCGAGCGACCGTTCTCCGAATTTTGCTTCGGGGTTAGCGTATTTTATACTAAGACATATGATCGGGTTTCCCTTGAGTTCCATGCGTCTGGCAAGACTTCCTGCACAAGGCCTGAGGCTCGATTCGAAGTTTATTTAAACGAGAGAGTTAAATGAAATATATCGATGAGTACAGAGACCGTTCACTTGTAAAGGGTCTTATCACCGCCATAGAAAAACGCGCAGGGAAGATAGGCAAAGAGATTACTCTTATGGAGATCTGCGGAACTCACACCCACGTGATTGGCCGCTTCGGAATCAAAAAACTTTTACCCAAGAACGTAAGGCTTGTTTCGGGGCCCGGCTGCCCGGTCTGTGTCACGTCTATCCACGACATCGATCAGGCCATCTATCTTGCCGGAATGAAGGACACCATCTTTGCCACCTTTGGTGATATGCTCAGGGTACCCGGTACGGGACGCGCAAGCCTGCAGAAATCACGGGCGGCGGGAGCGGATGTCCGGGTGATTGCGTCTACGACGGATTGCATTGACCTTGCCGAGAAGAATACTACAAGGGAAGTGGTCATGATGGGCATCGGTTTTGAAACAACGACCCCCATGGTAGCCTCCGTCGTGGATCTCTGCCGGAAAAAGGGGATTAAAAATTTTTCCGTCTTCTCCGTGCACAAGATCGTGCCCCCTGCTCTCAAAGCCCTCATCGATGACCCTTCCCTTAACATTGACGGTTTCATCTGTCCCGGGCATGTAAGTACAATCATAGGCTTGAGCCCATATAATGTAATAGTGGAAGCAGGAAGGGCAGCCGTCATTACAGGCTTTGAGCCCGTTGATGTTCTGGAAGGAATCCTGATGATATTAGGCCAGATTGCGGAAGGGAAAAGAGAGGTCGCCATACAGTACGCAAGGGGCGTCAACCCCCAGGGAAACCCCCGTGCACGGGAGATCATACACAGGGTCTTCCTGACAGGGGATGCAGACTGGCGGGGACTTGGCAGAATACCGGCAAGCGGTCTCTTCTTACGGGATGAGTATAAAGCATTTGACGCACTTGAAAAATTTGACGTTCCCCCTATTCACTCAATAGAGATCAGGGACTGCGGCTGCGGGGACGTCCTCAAGGGCGTCAGACTTCCCGATCAGTGTTCCTTATTCAGAAAGACGTGCACCCCGACCAATCCCATAGGCCCCTGCATGGTGTCATCAGAGGGCACCTGTGCGGCCTATTACAAGTATCACCTGGATTCTTAAGAGGCGATCCTTTCTTCTTGGAAGAAGAAAATAATCTGAGTCTTCAAATGACAAGTGCGGGAGCAAAAAAATTCAGTGATTAAGAGAGTACGCTACCTGTTCTCCGGCGTCGTTCAGGGGGTGGGATTCCGCCCCTTTATCTTTCGCATGGCAACAAGGCATTCGCTGTCAGGTTTCGTTCAAAACCGTCCGGACGGGGTCGCAGTTGAGGTGGAAGGCCCTGCGGACGCCATCCATTCCTTCATGTCCAGCGTAAACGAAGCCCTCCCCCCTCTTGCCGACATTTCGGGAATTTCCTCCGAAGAGGTGGAAATAAAGAACGACAAGGCATTCCGGATTATTGAGAGCGAAGCCGGGGGCCCCGGGAAGGTTCATATTACGCCTGACATCGCCACCTGCGGCGACTGCTTGAAGGAGATTTTTGATCCCGCCGATCGAAGATTTCATTATCCTTTTATCAACTGCACAAACTGCGGCCCCAGGCTGACGATTATCAAGGATATCCCCTACGACAGGATCAACACGTCCATGTCCTGTTTCCCCATGTGTCCTCTGTGCCAGGAAGAATACGAAAACCCGGCAGACCGCCGTTTTCACGCCGAACCGAATGCCTGTCCTGCCTGCGGGCCATCACTTAAACTTCTTGATGGAAAAGGGAAGCCGCTCTCTGACAGAGACCCAGTTGAGAAGGCCATCAAGTTGCTTCTTGCCGGATATGTAGTCGCCATAAAAGGTCTCGGAGGTTTTCATCTTGCCGTTGATGCGGCCAATGACGAAGCCGTAAAAAGGTTGAGGTCAAGGAAGTTCAGGGAGGAAAAACCGCTGGCCATCATGGTGAGAGACTTGGAAACGGCCTCGCGGATTTCCACGATAGGCAAGGAGGAAGAGCACATTCTCCTCTCTCCCCAGCGGCCTATAGTCCTTGCCAAGAAGAGAGAGGGGGATACGATCTCTCACGCCGTTGCCCCGGGCGTATCTGATTTCGGAATCATGCTCCCTTATACGCCGTTGCATCACATGCTCTTGGAACAACATTTTCACGCCCTCATTATGACAAGCGCGAACCAGGTAGATGAGCCCATCTGTATCGCAAACAGGGAAGCCATAAAGCGTCTGGACTGCATAGCCGATTACTTCCTCGTTCATAACAGGGATATCCTCGTGAGGTGCGATGATTCCATTGCCACAGTATCTTCCGGGAAGAGAAGGATCATCCGCCGGTCCAGAGGTTTTACCCCGATACCTATTACTCTCACGAAGTCTTATCCTCCCATCCTTGCCCTGGGCCCCCAGATGAAGACGACCCTCTGCATTTTGAAAGGAAACCTTGCCTTCCTGAGCCCCCACATCGGCGACATGGAAACCCCGGAGGCCAGGGATTTTTATCAGGAGAGTCTTACTCTCATGCAGAAGATCGCAGAATGTAAGCCCGGTATCGTTGCCTGCGATCTCCACCCCGCCTATTACACCACGATGATTGCAGAGGGGCTTACGGCATCCCGTGTCATCCGCGTCCAGCACCATCATGCCCACATCGTAAGTTCTATGGCGGAAAATGGCATCGAAGGGGAGGTTATCGGTATTGCCATGGACGGGACCGGATACGGCACGGACGGCACAGTGTGGGGCGGGGAATTCCTCATCGCATCCGAATCTAACTTCACGCGCATCGGCCATGTAAAAAATTACCTCCTTCCCGGCGGGGAGAAGGCCATCAAGGAGCCCTGGCGGATTTCCGTGAGTCTCCTTAAACAGGCATACGGTGACAATTGGCCGGAAATTGCGGAAAGTTTGGATATAGTTCCCGAGAAAAGCTTCTATGAAACCATGGACAGGATAATGACCCAGAGGTTTAATTCTCCCATGACGTCAAGCTTGGGAAGGCTCTTCGACGGTGTCGCCGCCATTTTGGGACTTCGCAGAAAGGTCACCTTCGAGGGACAGGCGGCGATGGAACTCGAGTCCCTGGCAAAGGGTAAGACCGGCAGCTTTCTGCAATTCAATATCGAAGAGGCCGGCGATGTTATTCATCTCGATTTTTCGCCCATGATCCGGGGAATCGTTGCAGAGCTCCGGGCGGGAAGGAGCAGTGAAGAGCTCGCCTTCTCCTTTCACCTTACCTTGCAGGCGGCCTTCTGCAAAATGGCCCGGACGATACGGAATAAAACAGGGATAGACCGCGTCGTCCTCAGCGGCGGGTGCTTCCAGAACCGCATCCTCACTGAGGGAACAATTGCGGAACTTGAGAAAGCGGGCTTTGAGGTATTTTTTCATAAGGCAATACCCACCAATGACGGCTGCATCTCTCTCGGACAGGCCGTCTGTGCAGGCGCGCAGGCAATGCGGTAATTGACTGGATGTGATCTTTGAAAATTGTCTTCGCAAGCGCTCAAAATCTTTTTTCGGCCATTCTAATGTTCGCTTCGCTAAGAATGTTTGCGACAAAATCTTTGATTCGCCATTTCTGGTCACGAAAGCAGGAAGGGATAGCTACGCATATTGAAAAGATTGCGATAACGCTACTGCTCTTGCAGGGCGTTTTCTGAAGACAGGATGACGCTTGGCGGCAAGGTTGACGATATGGCTGATCATCTCCCCGTGCGAGTAGCCCGCAAATTCAGCAGCGCACGCCATACTGGCTTCGGCGCTGATATCGGAATTGGGATTAACATCAAGGATATAAAAAATACCGTCCCGAAGTCTGATGTCAAGCCGGGCATAGTCACGGCAACCGATGGTCTTGTATGCCAGAACACTGGTCTTTTTTAACCGTTCATACTCGGCCTCATTGAGGGGCGCAGGCAATTTCAGGCCAATCTTCACATAGTGGGATGAGCCGGGCATGAATTTGGAATCGTAGGTGCAGAGACGATCACGCACGTTGTCGAAGGCTGCAAAGTCCATTTCGGCCGGCGGCAGCATCCGGACGCTGCCATTACCCCAGAGGGAAACGTGAAATTCCCGCCCGTCAATGAAGTCCTCAACGAGAGCAGGTTGACGGAATGCGTCGAGTATATAAGCAATCCGATCTTTCAGTTCATGAGGCGATGTAACAACAGCGTCCGTAGTCACCCCATGACTGCAGTGTTCTCTGGACGGCTTCACAATCGCCGGAAAACAGTTCCAATCATCGATCTTCAGGGAATCATAAATGCGCCAGCGTGGTGTCGGTACACCGGCTCTTTCCATCAGTCGCTTAACCATCTCTTTATCCCAACAGAAATGCAGCACTTCGGGCGTTGCGCCCGTGTATGTGAAATCCAAGTCCTCGAGCGTCTCCGCAGCGAGCGCTTCGCTGTGCGCTACGCCGGGAATCTCTTCGCACCAGTTGAAGACGATATGCCGGTCAGGGTCGTAGGCGCTGAGGTGCGAACTGAGATCGGCATTGAAGACAGGCACGTTGGTGACAGGATGCCCCTGCTCTTCTAAGGCTGACTCAAGATTTGCAACTTCCTGAAGTGTGAGAGCTATATCGGCGGGATCCCATGCCTGATCGATATTGTGAAGCAATAGGACCGGTAGATCGGTGCGACCTCTGGCTAAAGGCATAATGCACTACCTCCTTTTTACGTGTTCACCTGGAGCAGCAAACGATACTTCATATTTTTAGAAGTCAAACCCAGTGCCCGCCTAAAACGGGATATGGTTTTTGCTCCCGGAAATCGACAGTGCAATTGTTCCATGCCCTGACAGTTCCACGGACGCGAGAAAGTATGTGGAACGGGGTCTTGCAATGTTACCTGTTGGGCTGCCTTTTAATTTCGCCTCGTTTCTATGTTGTATGTTAGATCCTTCATAAGAAATTTTACAGAATTTTTCAAGGACTTTTTTATAATTTCGTAATTTTTTTTAACGGACACGAAGTTTCCAAGAAAAAAAGAAGGAGGGATATGAAAAACGGTGAAATAAATTTTACGCAAGAAGCATCAAGAGGCTGAAGAAGCGGCGGGTGGGAAAATTTGCGGAGAAGGCCTGGTGCAAGCCTTTTCGCCGCGTCCGGAGCAGGCTCCTTGCACGTTTGACAACTTGCTTCAAAGACATGTGTCCATATAACAGCCTTGTCATCAAGGGGTGGTGGCATTCCGATAAGTCGTTATTTCTTTTTCCAACCAATGAGTCCACTCTTCTATGCCCTGCCCTGTTTTGCACGAGGCCTCGATGATCTTGATTTTGGGATTCAGTTTGACGACCCTCTCCTTTGCGGCATCCATGTCAAAATCGGCAATACCGAGATAATCTATTTTATTGATTACCAGGACATCGCATATGCTAAACATCAGGGGATACTTGAGAGGCTTGTCATCGCCCTCAGGGACACTGAGGATCATCGCTTGCTTATGGGCGCCCGTATCAAATTCAGCGGGGCAGACGAGATTTCCGATATTCTCAATGATGACAAGATCAAGACCGGCGAGGTTCATTTCGTTGAGGGCCAACTTGATCATGGAGGCATCCAGATGACAGAATCCCCCCGTCTTCAGCTGAACTGCCGGAATTCCCTCTTTGACGACCTTCTCCGCATCTACCACGGAATCTATGTCGCCCTCGATCACGGCGATTCGCGTGGCCCCTTTCAGCTGCCGTATCGTGTTTATGATGAGGCTCGTCTTTCCGCCTCCCGGTGAAGCCATCAGGTTCAGCATAAAAACTTTATGCCTCCTGAGAGTATCCCGGATCTCATCGGCAAGGTCTTTGTTATCAGACAGGATGTCTTCCTTGATTTCAATCAGGCGTATGTCTGCCATTGTATCACTCCTTATTACGAGATCGTTATATCCTTAATATAAAATTCACGGCCGGAGACCAGCGTGACCTTAGCTCCATGACATTCAGGGCACGTGAAATCTTTCGTGTGACTCAAATAAACCTGGAAGGTATTCTTGCAGTCAGTGCATTCAAATATTATGGGCGCTCTTTCAATATCGAGAACCGCTCCTTCCGCGATGGTGCCTTTACTCAGATAATCAAAGTAGTGCTGAATGCACTCGCCGACAAGTTCACTGAGCTCGCCTATCTTAAGTCCGATGGTGAGAACCTTCTCGGCTCCATTCGTCTGGGCGTGCTTAAGGACGATATTAAGGATACTCTCTGTTACGGATAGTTCGTGCATTTTCTGGGCCTCTATACGAGAATAGCAGTCCTTCTCGGGGGAAAAGTCTATTACATGAACGGAGCAAATATCAATCAAAATGTGGCTGCACAAAAAAGATGTAAGGGCCTGCTCATGCATAGATCTTCTTTATTGTTGACACAGCAAGCCCTTTCTTATACTAATTAAATAGATATCTTGCGTACAGCGATCACAGTTTTTGGGATAAAGAAAATGGAACTGATTGTCTATTTTGCAGATTTTTTTATTCACCTTGACCGGCATCTGGCTTCCATTATTCAGTTCTTTGGCGGTTGGACTTATTTCATTTTCTTCCTCGTCATATTCTGTGAAACCGGCCTTGTCGTTACACCCTTTTTGCCCGGAGATTCTCTTCTGTTTGGGCTTGGCACTTTTGCCGCCCTGGGATTGCTTCAGATCGAATGGCTGTTGGGCCTCCTCGCAATCGCCGCTGTAGCAGGAAATACGGTGAACTATGCCATAGGGAAATTCGTTGGTCCGAAAGTTTTTCACAAGGACAACGTTCGTTTTCTGAACAAGGAATATCTTGACCGCGCCCACGATTTTTATGAAAGGCACGGAGGGAAAACGATAGTCATCGCGAGATTCATCCCGATTATCCGTACATTTGCGCCTTTCGTTGCGGGTATCGGGAAAATGTCATACCTGCGTTTCATCATTTACAATATTGCCGGAAGCATTGCCTGGGTTGCGATTTTCATCCTTGGCGGCTATTATTTCGGCAATCTTCCTGCTGTCCGGCGTAATTTCACTCTTGTTATCTTTGCTATTATCGTAGTATCTGTACTCCCTGTGGTCATTGAATATTTTCGCAGTCGCAGACGATTATCGCAATAGGAACGGTATAGAAAAATAACGGTGTTAGAGAGATATTATGATCCATGTAGCCGAGAAGGAAAATACATGAAAAAGAAGATGGCGATCTTTCTGATTCTCGGTCTCATCTTCTGTTCGGTGGCAACAGCCGGGGCAGACAGTCCGAGCGTCGTGAAAATCGGCAGTGATCTCACGATTGAGGAAGGCGCGAAGGTTCACAACGTCCTGGTCATGGGCGGACAGATTACCGTGGAGGGCACCGTTGAAAACCACGTGACAGCCATCGGAGGGTCTGTAGTCCTTGCAAAAACAGCCGTCGTCGGTGGAAACGTCTTTTGCCTCGGAGGGATCATTGTCAGGGCGAAGGGCGCAGAAGTCCGTGGCAGCGTCACGGAGATCAATTCCAATGATATCTCTCAAGCCGTGACAAACGCCCTCAGCGAAGAATGGGAAGGATGGTCATGGATATTTGCCATTATCTCCATCTCCATTTTCCTCGGCCTCCTGATCATTACCATCGTGACCGTGCTTCTGTTTCCGAAGCCGGTGCGTCTGATTTCGGCAGCGATCAAGGAGAAGCCTTTCAAGGTTACCATGTGGGGCCTTGGCGGGCTGGTGTTGATTGTCCCATTGGCAGTGCTTCTGGCAATTTCGGTTGTCGGTATCGTCCTTATTCCCCTGGAAATGACCATCGTTCTCTGCGCGGTCCTCATCGGTTTCATTTCAGTGTCACAGCTTGTTGGTCGAAAATTGTTCGCCGTTCTCAAGAGGAATGATCAAAGCATGATGCGTGAGACTGTCTGGGGTCTTATGATCCTGTGGTTAATCGGATGGGTACCCTACGTTGGCTGGATGGTCAAGGTATGCGCCATCGTCCTTGGCCTGGGGGCAGTTCTCTTGACCCGCTTCGGCACCAATCAGCATATATGAGACCAGAGGCATCCTTGTTGCAAAATAATTCTGATTGTTGTAGAAAAACACCGTCATGAGAGGCCACATGACGGGTGCTGTTCATGACGACATGTAAACTGAAGGAGTAACTTTTTGGGAAAGCTTTTCGGTACCGACGGCATACGGGGCATCGCCAATGAATATCCCATGACGGCTGAAATGGCCTTGAACATCGGCCGCGCTACGGCCCATCTGTTCAAAAAGAAAGGTCATGTGGCGAAGATCATTGTCGGAAAAGATACCCGCATCTCCGGGTATATGTTTGAAAGCGCCCTCGTATCGGGAATCTGCTCCATGGGCGTGAATGCCATTATGGTCGGCGTCATGCCGACGCCGGGCATTGCCTTTCTCACAAGCAGCATGAGGGCTGACGCCGGCATCGTCATATCCGCATCTCACAATCCCCTTCAGGATAACGGCATCAAAATATTCTCTTCCGAAGGATTCAAACTTCCCGACGAAAAAGAGCTTGCCATAGAAGATTTTATTTTTGCAAACGAAAGCGAAAAACAGCGCCCTGCACCGGGAGATATGGGCAAAGTGTATCGACTGGATGACGCGCGGGGAAGGTACACGGTTTTTTTAAAACATACTTTTCCCAAGGAATATACCCTGGAGGGAACGAGAATCGTCCTCGATTGTGCGAATGGGGCGAGCTATAGAATAGCACCGGACACTTTTTTTGAACTGGGGGCTCAGGTGACAACCATGTTTGATCATCCGGACGGGGTAAACATAAACGTCAACTGCGGGTCCCAGCACCCGGAAAAACTCGCCCATGAAGTGGTGAAGAGAAAAGCAGATGTCGGATTTGCCTTCGATGGCGACGGCGACCGTCTCACCGCCGTTGACGAAAAGGGTGCGGTACTGACGGGAGATCAGGTCCTTGCCATCTGTGCGAGGATGATGAAAAAGGAAGGGACACTCACCCGTAATTTGGTCGTGCGCACGGTGATGAGCAACATCGGCCTGGGTATTGCCCTTGAAGAGACGGGTATTAATTCCGTAATGACCAATGTGGGGGACAGGAACGTCCTGGAAGAAATGCGTGTGAGAGGTGCATCAATAGGCGGCGAGGACTCGGGTCATCTGATCTTCCTTCCGCACCATACAACGGGAGACGGTATCATAACGGCGTTGCAGGTGTTGACGGCGATGAAGAGAGAAGGGAAACCCCTTTCTGAACTCGCAAAGATCATGACCGTGTTTCCCCAGGTGCTGATCAACATAGACGTCAAGGCAAGGCCTGACTTGTCAACAGTGCCGGAGATTGTCAAAGCGATTAAAGACGCGGAGGATGCCCTGGGAAACAGGGGTCGTGTTCTGGTTCGTTATTCGGGGACGCAGAGTATGTGCCGCGTTATGGTTGAAGGCCCTACAAAAGAGGAAACAGTAAAATACAGCGAGAAAATTGCCGCGGCAGTTAGAAAAAAGCTCACCTGAAAGAGATTATCGAAACCGCGAAGAACTCCCACCACCTAAACTTTACTTGATGGGCAGTGTCAGATTAAGTCCGGCCTGGACTATTACACCTACAAAGTCACACTTGGCTTCATTACCGAGAATCAATGATAACCGTTTGTACTGTTTAATATGCACTATCTATTTTCTATCGAACTCTTTCTTTACGGCCAGTCCTAGTTTCTCTATGACATAGGGCTTTCTGATATAGGCGCCCGCACCGAGGGACTGGGCGGTAATTTTATATTTTCAAAAAAACAAAACAAAAAAATACTACCAGTCAGAGAATGATATAGGCTGCTGCTTTTGGCTATATTCGAATAATACCCTCTTAAACCTTCTTAAGTCTTCATGGGAAGGAGATCTTCGGTAACTTATATATAGGGGAGGAACAAAAAAGAAATGGCTCCTGCTGGCTCAAACCATTTCATATCTTGAATTGAGACAGGCCATTTTTCAAATTATGTGCGCCCTGCCGGATGGCTTCTAAGGAAGATCTCAATTTTTCCTCTGTATTAAGATCTTCTATATGCCCTATAGCAGTGTCCACAGTTTGGATCAGCTCCTGATGATCTTCAATCAATTTATTGACTATGCTTGAAAATCCGTCAATCATATGATTGATTTGCGTACTTTTTTTCTTGAAGTAGTCACCCTTGCGTAAACTCACCCTCCGTGTCAAATCACCTTTGGCAATTTTTTCTAACGTTTGAGCAAAATTTTCCAAAGGCCCACAGATCCTATGGGTGACGAAAACCATATGAGTGCCAAATAAAATAAATAGGACGACGACGGCAGGTATCAATCTTTGGACAAGAAACAGGAATGCATATGCCGCATTATATTGTACTTCTAAATCATTAGAAAGGGTCATATCTAAGGCAAGAGGATAAAACATGACGGAGAGCATAACAATTATGCTGAATGCCAGATACAATAAAGTATTTACGATAATCCTCAACTGAATATCTTTATCAATCAAAAGATTTTTTAATTTTCTCTGCTTCTGGTTGTTCATGGTTTATTTCTCCTTCTCGATTATCTGAGCACTTGAAAAATCATATTCATATTTAACATCTGCAATGTTATGATTACTTTCTGCTTTAAACACAGATGTCAGGGGATGTTTTCCATCACCGGAGATAATTTCAATCCTCACACCGTTGGAGGGACTGAATAAAAAATTCGACCGTATGAGCGTGCCCGACGGCGGATTTCCACCTAGCACATAGTCACCCACCGCACCAAGATATTCATTATTATCGGCATAATAAATTTGTTCCGCTTTGGCAAAATACATCAAATCGTGTTTAATTATGACGTTATATGATTTTGTTATGTAGTAACCCATACCCAGCAATGCCAAGGTTACGAGTATCATCATAATTAAGATACCCCTGAGAAGTTCTATTACTGTACGTTCGCTTTTGTATAAATGTATGTTGAAGCCTTTCATTGCCCTATGACCCCCTTGTCCCTCAACTTTCCAAGGATCCTGATATTACTTATAATAAACAGAACTTAAAAATTTTAAACGTGGTACATGTTTCGGGGGTAGGTCAGTGTTCAGGGTCCGCCAAGTTCTTTTCTGACTTTCTCCATTAACCCTTTGTTCTTATCGATTCGCTGACGATCCTCGGCGGTCAACCTCCGTCCCAAAGCCCTCTCTGCCTCCGCGACCATGGCTCTATTCATTATTACATGTTCAAGATCAGGAACCTTCCGGGCGATAAAAAATAATATCCCCGTGATCAGGAAGCACACGATCGCCAATCCCCCGTAGAGTATCATGGTTTTTTTGAGGGATCTTTTTGATTTTCTTTTCCTTTTTCTTTTCCTGAAGTAAGACATAAGGACGCGCTTCCTTTTTAACATGTCCGAAACGAGAGAGGACTTGCAATCCTTTTTTGCGAGGGAGAGATTGAATTGATAAGGATTGCTTTTTTACGGCCAAAGTATATGAAAATGTCTCTTGTGGGTCAAGGGGATTTTGACCTCAAAATATGGGTGCGTTGCTGATACTCATAGACGATTTGTATTGAGTTGGTTAATTTTCCAGCCAGGAATATTTAGGTTCCCGATAGAATTATGCGACAATCATTTCCGATTGTAATGATGCTTGCTTCCAAAATCACTTGACCATCGACAAGGAAGCATGTGTTAACGATCATTATTCACATAGAGACTAAAGCAAAAGAATATCATGACTGGCAATAATGCCACGTAATATGTCGGAAACGACCTCCTTGTGTTCCGCCATCACGAGCTTGATCTTCCTGTCTTTGCCGGTGATTAAATTACCTAAAGTGCTGCCGTCGATATCCAGGAGACACCCTATCAGTCTGGGGGCGTGCGCCTGCAGGAGGTGTTCTATATGCCGGTAAAGACGCTCGGCTCCATCGTTGGAAAATAAAAGCAGCCTTGAAACACGATCTCCATAGGGGGCGCCTTGGCGCTCCCGGACATTCGTAATCCCTTTTTTTTCGTTTTCCAGCTTATCAAAGATCGCTTCGAATCCGCATCGAATCTGCCCCTTGAATCTGGCCTTTTGCAATGCTTTTTTCAGCGGGTCACTCATAGTGATCATTGAAACATCAAGGTGACCACCGGGCCAGAGTCTTACAGTGCGGGCCATCAACGCCTGACGGATGGACTCGGCATCGTCATCGGCTTCCAACTGTCGGGCGAACCGGATATCTGACAGGTTCATATCATGTATATCTCAGGAGGATGCAGTGTTTGGTAAAAGAATATCATTCCTGATAAATCTTTTGCATTGTCTCGTACAGGTAATCACGATAGGCCCTACGCCGCTTCATTTCATCGCGGTAGCCGCCTTCGAGAGCCTTCTTGTTTTCCTTGAGTTCCACAAACTCTTCGTCTTCTTCCCTGATCGCTTTCATCTTCTCTTTGAGGGCATCTATCTTGTCTTTTATGTTCTCCTCTTTATGTTTTATCTGCGAAGCGAGCTCAGAGATTTGTTCATCCTCCTTTTTTACTTTCTTCATGGCTTTAAGATCATTCTCTTCCTGGATGAAGCGTTTGACGATCTCATCTTTGCTCATTTTATTTACTTCCTGAATAAACTCATACGGAACTGCCGCCTGTTTCTTCCTATTTCTTTTTGCCATATGTTCTCCCTGAATTCTCTCGCCGCCGGTCCTGTTACCATTGGCACAATCACTTTCGGCTATTTCTTCGCTGCGTGCATATCATAATTGTTGAGAAAATGCCGATAAATTATTACCGCGTATCCTGTCTTCGACGTTGCTTATCGCTTACACATGACACAATGATGCAATGTCGTCTTTACGTCTGCTGTCAAGGTAAGCCAGCTTTGTGGCGCAATGAAGAAAGTTCTCGACTCAATTGGATTGATCAAATCAATGGAAGGTTAATTCGAATGCGGCCTTGCCTTGCAGAAGGCCGGGTCTCACTCTACTAAACACCGAGGTAGGCTGTCCGGACGTGTTCGTTGTTGAGCAACTCTGCACCTGTCCCCTGAAGGGCTATCTTTCCATTTTCCAGGACATAAGCCCGGTCAGCAATGGCGAGCGTCTGTTTTACGTTCTGTTCTACGATCAGTATTGTTGTTCCTTCTTCTTTTATTTTTTTTATAACACCGAATATTTCCTTCACAAGGATGGGAGAAAGACCAAGGGACGGTTCGTCAAACATCTGCAGTTTTGGCTTTGACATGAGTCCCCTTCCGATAGCAAGCATCTGCTGCTCACCTCCGCTTAGGGTTCCTGCAAGTTGTCTCCTCCTTTCAAGAAGCCTTGGAAACAGTTCGAACACCAATTGCTTGGTTATTTCACGCTCCTTTTTTGCTTCCCCTTTTAAAGAACCCATGTCGAGATTTTCTTCCACGGACATTTCCACAAAAAGCCTTCGCGCCTCCGGCACATGGGCTATTCCCAGTTCGATTAACCTATAAGGTTCCACCTTATGAATAGGTATATCATTAAAAAGTATCCCGCCATTCCTGGGTCTCAGGATGCCGGATATTGTTTTCAGGGTCGTTGACTTTCCTGCCCCGTTTGCCCCGATGAGGGCTACAATCTCGCCCTGCTTTACATTAAAGGAAATGTCCCAGATCACCTGGACGTCGCCATAAAAAACATCAATGTTCTTGATCTCAAGCATTGTGTTCCTCTCCCAGGTAAGCTTCAATCACGACGGGATTATGACCAATTTCTGAAGGGGTGCCTTCCGCTATTTTTTGACCATAATTCAGCACGACAATTCTATCGGAGACATCCATGATGACCCTCATATGATGTTCGATGATCAGGATGGTTATCCCCCTTTCTGTCCTTATCCTTTTTACAATATCGATCTGCTCATTAATCTCTGTCGGGTTAAGTCCTGCAAAAGCTTCGTCGAGCAGGATAATCTCAGGCTGTGTGGCAAGGGCGCGGGCAATCTCGAGCCTTTTTCTTTTACCAAGGGGCAGGCTTTTTGAAAGAACGTTAATGTCATCATACAGGCTGGTAAACTTCAGTACTTCAAGGGACACTTCTTGCGCTTCTGCTTTGCTCTTGGCCCTTATGAAAGCGGAAGCTATCACATTATCAAGAGTGGTCATTCTCTGTAACGGTCTTACCACCTGAAAAGTTCTTGCCACACCCAGCTTGCACAATACATGGGGTCTCAGGTTTGTAACCTTTTTCCCTTTTAAGTACACATCGCCTTTTGTAGGATGGTAAAAGCCGTTGATCACATTAAACAAAGTTGTCTTTCCCGCGCCGTTCGGGCCGATGAGACCAAGTATCTCACCTTTATTCAGTACAAAGGAAACATCTGCGACGGCGGCAAGTCCGCCAAATCGCATGGTAACATCTTTCACCTCGATGAGACTCATGATGACGCTCCCTTTTTGCTTTTGAAGGGCTTCAGTAATTTTCGATAATCGCCGACAATACCATTTGGCAGGAACAAGATAATTAATATGAGAATGACGCCAAAGACAGTCATGTGTGCGGCCCCTATATACGGGAGAGAGCGTATTTCTTCCGCAAGGAAAACCATGATGACGGCGCCTACAATCGGGCCCCAGTATGTAGCAGCGCCGCCCACCATAACGACCATCACTGTTGTTATTGAAATGTCATAGAGGGGAAATACGACACCGGGATCAATATAGCCCATGTAGTTCATGAAAAAGGCGCCTGCGATACCGGTGAGGACACCGCTTAAGCAGAGAGAGATTGTTTTATAAAAGGTTGTGTCTATTCCGAGGGACTCCGCAGCGTCCTGATCTTCCCTGATTGCCACAAAATAATATCCGAGTTTGGATTCCATGACTGTCTTAATAAGGATAAATGTTCCCGCAGCAATGAAGAGTATGATGTAGAAAAACCAGGTCTTTTCAACCCATGTCCTTTCCCTTATCATTATTCCCATGTTCCCCTGGGTGAAATCGACGAGATTTTCTGCGGTAACCCTGCATATCTCGCCTAAGGCGAGAGTGGCAAGAGCAAAATAGGCGCCCCGAAGCCGCAGGCAGATATATCCGACAACCAGGGAGAGCGCCGTGAGTATGACAACGCATGCCGGTATGCCCCACCAAGCAGATATTTCTAAATGGTAATAGAGAAGTCCCGCTGTGTACGCGCCAAAGCCGAAGAAGGCAGCATGTCCAAAGGAAACCTGGCCTGTATATCCACCCAGGATGTTCCATGCCATACCGATTACCGACCACATTAAAACCAGGATGAGTATGTGCATCACATATGAACTGAGATCCATGAACGGGACGACGCAAAGGCTGGCAAAGATTATGAGAGGCAGGTGTTTTTTCATTTTCCTAACCGCCTCCTCCTGATGATCGATGCAATCCCTCCAGGTAAAAATATAAGGGCTGCCACGAAAATTGCGAATCTTCCCACAGGTGCCCATCCCATCCCGATATAGGTGGCTGTCATGGACTCAAAAATACCGAGGATCAACCCCCCGATTACGGCGCCGTTTGTTGAACCCATGCCGCCGATGACTGTAATAACGAACCCCACATTGGTAAATTGTTTCCCCAGCGCCGGGTAGAGATAATAGATAGGGATGAAAAGACAGCCAGCAGCCGCAACAAGGACCAATCCGATACCAAAGGTTACCATCCTCACCCGGTTTACATTGACGCCCAAGAGGAGCGCCGCATCGACGTCCTGTGCTGTGGCTCTGATAGACTTCCCTGTATCTGTCTTGGTGAGGAATATCCATAAGGCTATTGTGATAATAACCGCAACGACAAACGACAATGTCCACGGCATGGAAAGGGACAGTTCTATAGGAGAATCCGGCCAGTAATCGGTCAGATACCAGGCATTTGAAGCATAGCTTACCGGTGTTGACCGATAGTCTCCCGTGAAAAAAACCGTTGCAAGGTTGGAGAATACCATAGCCAGACCTACGGTGAGTATCACCAGGTTATGGGGCAGTATGGATTCCACCTTCATGACAGGGGTTAACAGGTACTTTTGAATTACAAGCCCGAACAAAAAGAGCGCGGGGGCAGCAATAAACACGGAGACATAGGGGTCTATTTCAAACAGCGTAAAAAGCCAGTAGGCGATATACATGGCTATCATCATGAAATCGCCGTGGGCAAGGTTGATGACCCTCATGACGCCCATAATAAGCGCCATGCCAAGGCCAATCAGCGCATAAAGCCCCCCTAACATGAACCCAGCTATCAGGGTCTGCAAAAAGAGTTCATACTGCTCCATTCATCCCCCTTCTGCTACCTTCGCTCTCTCCATTTCGTGATAGGGTATACATATTTCGCGCTTGCATATTTTAGCGGCCAGATAGTTTCGTGTTTACCTTTGATGACCTGCATCACGAGGGTTTCCATGAAGTTCTGGTTCGTGTATCCTTCTTTATCCTCAAATTTTACAGGGCCGAAGGCCGTCATCATCTTTGTCGATTTGAAGGCCGCACGGATGTCCTCCGACTTCCAGGACTTTGCCCGACTTAGCACATCCTTTATAACATAAAGGGCTGAATACGCCTCTGCACCATGATAAGAAGGGTAATCCTTGTAGAGTTTCTTGTACTTTTCTGCAAACTCCCTTGCCCCCGGATACGCTATTTGGGGACTCCAGAGGGTGGCTGTCATGACAAGTTCTGAAGCCTCTTTTGCATTCTGTATAAATTCCGGGATGGCGAATCCGGCAGCGCCGCCCGCATAGAGCTTTGCGTCAATCCGCAATTCTTTTATCTGTCTCATGAGGAGCGCCGCATCCATAACATACGACACCATGTAGATGACATCAGGCTTTGCCGCTTTTACTTTCGATAAAATCGGTCTGAAATCCACCGCGCCTTTTTCATACTGTTCCTTTACTAGGACCTGCATGCCGGCTTTCTTCGCCTGATGTACCATATCCTCGGCGCCGGAGGTTCCGAAGTCCGAACTCTCGTAAAGAATCGCGATCGTCTTTGGTTTCACTACCGTATCCAAAAACGACATAAGTCCCTTAGCATAATATGCATTAGTGGGGTTCAGGCGGAACACGTATTTGTATTTCTGCTGGGTAATATCATCCGTTGCACCGGTCACGACCATGTACGGGACCTTTCTTTCCTCGGCAACTGCGGAAATCGCTTTCGAACAGGAAGAACTGTACTCACCGAAAACCACCTGCTGTTTCTTCACATCGATGAGTCTCTCAACTATAGACCGTGCCACTTCCGGTTTGCCCTGGGAGTCCTCAAATTCTAAAACCACCTGTTTGCCTTTAATGCCTCCCTTGGCGTTTATTTCCTCCTTGGCAATCTCATAGGATTTCTTCTCTATTTCTCCAAATTTCGCGTTAGTGCCTGTAAGAGGCAGCGGGATACCCAGCTTGAGTACCTCCTGGGCATACGCACTTAATGTAAAAAAACTGACGATAAAGATTAGCGTGACGAAGATAGACAGGCGTTTCATTTTGTCCTCCTTATTGAAAACGGATATAGCACGGATATGATGCTATAACGGGTTTAGATATGCTGTTTTTTAGAAGAATTTACTCTACAAGTCAAACGAAAATATTTTGTAAGAATTGCTGAGTGTTATAGGCAAGAAATTCTGGCGGAGATTAATTCAGTGTGTCCGCGAAAGACTAAGATGGGGCAGGCGTTATTTTCTTTCAATGGGAAAGGTCAAAGTCGCCCCGAGCCATCCTATGCTGGATACAAGCGGCACGAAAGACAGGATGAGTATCAAGTAAATAATCCTTGCGATCCCCTGGGTCTCCAGTATGCAGGGCTCGAATATTTTCCAGAGAAGGGCGCAGGTTGCAGCAATGAGAAGAATGCATGATAGTATGATCTTCAACGTTACCGCCCTCAGCGGTTTCGCCAGGTAGTTTAACCACCAGGTAAAGAGACCCGTCAGCATGCCCACAGGCATGAACAAAATCCCGCCGATCAAACAGTGCAAAGCAGTACTCTTAAACGAATCCACACCCGTAAGTAGATAGAGAGCGTCAAAAAAGACAACGGACAAGAGAAAGACGATGGGAAAGTGGACCGTCATGGGATGGGGATGACGTTCGAGAAAGGGAAAACGCTCAATCAGGGAGGACAAGAATGCCGGCATCGGTCTTTCTGATTCAGTCTTCTGTTTTAAAATCCCTACCTGAGGGTATCTTTCAAATACCTCTTCTCCATGAGGTGCTGCCGGGAATTCCGAAGCAAGATCCAGTCCTGCGCTATGGCGTTTCATGTGCCGCCCGCCCTTCCACATCGCGCTCTGACTGACATCATAGACCTTTCCCTGGTATGCAATATAGACAGGTCTTCCATCCTGTCCGTTGAATTCTGCCAGAGTGTCCGAATCAAATTCCTTCATCGATAGATTTCCTGATGTTCAGTAAAATAAAAGATGCTGCAGATCGTCGTAACATTAAAAAAGGGTTAACCGATGCAAGCTAACCCCCTATTAATTATATGGTGGAGCTGACGAGGATCGAACTCGTGACCTCTTGAATGCCATTCAAGCGCTCTCCCATCTGAGCTACAGCCCCACGACAGGCGCATCTTCAATAAGGACAGAGCCTTAGCATGGGGATTTCGTGCTTGTCAATACATTTTTCTTGACATTTGGCAAGCCCTTTATTAGAGACAGACTGTGCCGGAGTGGTGAAACTGGTAGACGCAGGGGACTCAAAATCCCCCGCTCGCAAGGGCATCCCGGTTCGACCCCGGGCTCCGGCACCAAATGGAAAAAATGTCGGTCAATGCTCTCCGACCTTCTGAAATCCTCATTCTCTATTCGCAACCCTGTGATTTACACCTTGGCCTTTTTCTTATCTAAGGCGGCATTGAATTTTTCCGCATTTATGACGAATCTCTCGTGGGTCGCCTCGGATATCTTTTCAACATCGTCGTATGCTTCCATGAAAAAAGTCAGTTTGCGTCCTTCCATCTTTTCCAGTTTTCCTTTCACTGTGACTGTCATTCCCGCAGGAGTGGCCGCTGTATGGGTCATATTCATGCCCGTGCCAACGCTCTGTTCATTGGGCCATTCAAGATGGGGGGTGAGCGCTTTGATACAGGAAAATTCATACAGCGCCAAAAGGAAACCTGTCGCAAAAACCTTGGGCATGACATGCCCCTCACTGAATTCCGGATAAATAAAGGGCACGGTTTTGTTTTCTGGAACCTTGAACTTAAGCTCCACAGTCAGTCCGGGCTGCAAGGAATCTTTCATGGCAAACCTCCATTAAGTAAATTTAACGGCATCGTCCGCAATAAAGCGAAATTTTCTAAATAAGTCAAACATAAAAAATAATCTGTCCCAAAGGCCGTTATGTGGTAATCTTAAGTGGCAGGGCCCGGCCGGAAAAACGCTATCAATAATATCGATGGCGCCAAATCGCTATTGAGGAACTCTATGGATGATCATACTGCCTTGAGTCAACTTGAGGGACTGGCATACATGCTCGGCATTCCTGTACGCTATGAAAAAATCGCGGAGGAAGACGTGGCGAATGCGGGCGGTCTCTGCCGGTTAAAGGGAGAATGCGTGATAATTGTCAATTCCAGGGCGTCCTTGAAAGATAAAATCCAGACCCTGGCAAAGGCCCTGAAGAATTTTGACCTCCATGATGTCTACGTGCGGCCCGCCGTAAGAGAGTTATTGGAAAGATAGATATTCACATATTTCATGCCAGCGAAGCAGGTGATCCTAAGCCGTTTATCTTTCTCAAGCCTTAAACCCCTTCTTTGACCTGAGCAAACCTTGTTCCCATACCGATCTCACAATCCATCTCCTCTGCCGGGTATGGCTTTAAGATGGAGAGCAGCAGTGCCCTATCTTCCGTCCTGTTGCTGATCCAGATATGCTCCTGTTTCTTTGGCACGATTACGGGCATCCGGTCATGAATGGGCGCTATCAATTTATTCGCTTCCGTCGTGATGATTGTGCAGGATCTAATCTCCTTTTTATCCGGTGACATCCACGTTTCATAAAGACCGGCAAGACCGAAAGGCTCTTTCGACTTCAGGTGGAAATATAACGGGATCTTCTTTGCGCCTTCTTTCTTCCACTCATAAAAACCGTCGGCAACAATAAGGCAGCGTCTTTTCGAAAACGCATTCCTGAAGCTCGGTTTTACGTCGATGGTCTCGGCCCTCGCATTGATAAGCTTATGCCCTATGGAAGGGTCTTTGGCCCATGACGGGATGAGTCCCCAGAGAAAAGACGCCAGCGAGTTCCGGCCGTCCCGGTGGATAACGGCTGGGATATACTGGCCCGGAGTTACATTCCAGTTTGGCTTGAATTCATAAGAGCGGTTCCGAACGGCGAATGTTTCCAAGATAGCCGCTCTATCGGAAACCAAAGCAAACCGGCCGCACATGTCTAATTTCTCCAATAAGAGTTTACGGGATTCAAATCATTCGTAATGGGTCCACATGCGGATAATCTTGACGGTCTTGATATCCTCAAGAACCTGGTAGACAAGGCGATGCTGAATGTTTATCCGGCGTGAATAAGCTCCGGAAAGATCCCCGACTAATTTTTCAAAGGGAGGCGGACTCTGAAACGGATCTTCTTTCAAAATGTCAAGGATATGCTCTGCCTTCTTCCGCAACTCTGACTCGGCAAGCTTTTTTGCATCCCTTTGTGCCTGTCCGGTGAACACGAGGGTCCAATTCACCATTTGATATCCTTGCCGCATTTCTCGACAGGTGTCTTGAGCCCTTTGCGGATCGATTCCCTCATTCCGGGGATTGAAACAAGATAAAGAGTCTCCTGGACCGCACGCCAGTCGTCCTCCGCGATGAGAACAGCATTTGCCCTCTTGCCCGTTATCTGGATAGGTTCATGAGAGGACGCAGCTTCATCCATAAGCTTGTAAAGCTTCGCCCGCGCTTCGGTCGCCGTCAATGTTGTCATAATTTCACCTCATTTAAGAAACGTACCTAATTACGTCCGTATTGTCAAGAGGGGATTATTTGTTGATATATTTATCGACAGTCGCTGGGTACGCAAATTTTCCTTGACAATAGAACGATTGTTCTATAAAGAGCGGATATGGAGACAAGGATAACCGCCAAGACATTTCTTATGCACGTATGCCCTGCTCCTGGTATCCCCGTGGCCGGAGCCGTAGCCGCCGGGTATCCGTCACCTGCTGAGGAAGAGCTTCAGGACATTATTTCCATCGATGAGTATCTTATAACCCGGCCGGAATCTTCCTTTCTTGTCAAAGTGAGCGGGGACTCGATGACCGGCGCCGGCATCATGGATGGCGACATGGTAATTGTGGAGAAGGGAAGGGAGCCCACGAATGGGGACATCGTTCTTGCAGAAGTGGACGGAGAGTGGACCATGAAATTCTTCGTAAGAAGGAAAAAAGAGATTGTCCTTGAGGCGGCAAACCCGAAATACCCAACCATCAGGCCAAAGAGTGAACTGCTGCTGGGCGGCATCATTACAGCCGTCATAAGAAAGTATCACCTTTAGCAGGAACTAACCAGAATGAACGCAAGCAGGAATTATAAAATACAGGCAAACGCAGATTTCCCTGCATACATGCGGCGAATGGGGAAGGCAAGATCTGTTTCACCGCCTACAGGACTTATGAGGCGGTTCAGATGCTTCGTAGTGGAAACCAACTGGGATCACGATCTTTGGGGATTGGAGAAATGGATAGACCTTTTCTGCTGGACTGTTATCGCGGTTTCTCTCCTGTTTCTTATCCCTGTTACCCTGTCTGCATTTGGGAACTGAGAGGCGACGTCTCTTCGGTGCTCAGATGGAGGCAATCATAACCCGGGCAAAAATCGTTCTGCACGTCGATAATGAAGAGCGCTTTTTCTGCATGCCCCGTAACCTCTCTACCATCGGCCTTCTACCGGTGCGGCGCAGAACTCACATTTCCCTTCCTTCACGTGGGATTCCTTGACGGTAAAATAGGTCCGCTTCGCAAGGAGGGCATGGCAGTTATAACAATATGTATGCGATTCTTCATTGACGTTCCCCATGTAGACGTAACGGAGCCCGTGTTTTTCTCCTATTGCCTTCGCCTTTCTGAGAACTCCCAGAGAGGTGGGCTCATGGGCATCGAACTTGTAATCCGGATGAAACCTGCTGATGTGCCAGGGGATATCTTTTCCGGTTTCAGCGATGAAGGCGGCAATGGCATTAAGCTCCTCCTCCGAGTCGTTCTCACCGGGGATAATGAGCGTTGTAACCTCAACCCAGATGCCAAGTTTTTTCATGAGTCTTATGGAGTCGAGGACAGGCTGGAGACTTCCCAAACAGACCTTCTTGTAAAAATCATCCCGGAAACTTTTCAAATCGCAATTGGCGGCGTCGAGGACGGGGTGAATGGTTTCCAGAGCCTCTGTGGTCATGAAGCCGTTGGTGACAAAGACGTTATACAAGCCGTCCTTTTTTGCAAGCCTGGAGATATCATAGGCGTATTCAAAAAAGATTGTCGGTTCCGTATAAGTGTAGGATATGGATTTGCAGCCGTTTTCGAGCGCCCCTCTGACGATATCCTCCGGCTTCGTTTCATAGCCCGCAAAATCGCCCTTCTTTATGGAAAGCTGTGATATCTGCCAGTTCTGGCAGAAGCCGCACCTGAAATTACAGCCGATGGTTGCAATGGAGAAAGATTTTGATCCAGGGAGGAAATGATAGAGCGGCTTCTTCTCGATGGGATCGATATGTGAAGCGATGACATTGCCGTAAGCGTAAGTATAAAGCTTTCCCTGCTCATGCCGGCGTACCCCGCAGAAACCGAATTTGTCTTCGGAAATCTTACAGTGATGGTTGCAGAGAAAACAATGAAGAACCCCTTCTTTATATTCTTCATAGAACATTGCTTCTTTTTTCATGTTCCACTTCCTGACTTTTCCCGGTTTGCGAAAACGTTTTCGGATACGGGGGTTCTGCCCTCTCGCGGCCGTGCGGGCAAGGGAGTCCTTTATAGGAGTTTTTACATACCATTAAGCCGTTAGTTAAACATCATTGCCGTCTGCTGTCAACTAAACTACCTTCCTCAATATAAGAATGATCCGTTCTTTTGTCAGCATTCTTTTCTCATACTGGGGATGAGAAATGCACAAGATATATTTACCTTTCAAATGGAGGAATTCATGGAATTCAACGTTGTCATCGGCGGGGAGGCGGGGCAGGGCCTTTTCTCCGTCGAAATAGGGCTGACGGAAATCCTGTCACGGCTTAACTATTATTTTTTCGCCACCAAGAACTACATGTCCAGGATCCGCGGCGGCCCCGTGCCAGGAAATTAAAAAAATCTTCCGCGAGAAGATAAGGGAAGAAGATATTGAAAACCAGCTTGACATGCGGTGCGTCATGATGAGATGATCTTGCATCGTGAGTCAGGCCATAATAGTAGGTAAATACTACCAATAAGCTACAAATAAATGCCCATTGTCTTTGCCCCGCCGATGACATTAATCATAAAGCAGTTTGCATCATTAATTAAGTATTTACAGCCAAGATCGGACTCAAGTTGAACACCATGAAACGGGATAAATCGCCTCAAGAAGAAAGGAGCACACCATGAAGGTCCTCATCGTTTACTATTCCATGTATGGCCATATTCACCGCATGGCGGAGGCCGTGGCAGAAGGCGCGAAGATGGTTAAAGGGGCTGATGTTTCCATGTATCGTGTCCCGGAGACCCTTACGGAAGAAGTCCTGGGGAAGATGGGCGCCCTGGAGGCGCAAAAGGGTCTCGCCCACGTCCCTGTCTGTACGGTGAATGAACTCGCCACTGCGGATGCCATCATCTTCGGCACGCCCACGCGCTTCGGGAATATGTGCGGGCAGATGCGGCAGTTCCTCGATGCGACAGGCGGCCTCTGGGCCAAAGGGGCCCTTGTCGGCAAGGTGGGGAGCGTCTTTACGAGCAGCGCCACCCAGCACGGCGGGCAGGAATCCACGATACTCACTTTCCTTCCGTACCTTCTTCACCAGGGCATGGTCATTGTCGGCCTCCCGTACTCTTTTGACGGGCAGATGCGTATCGACGAAATCACCGGCGGTTCCCCCTACGGGGCTTCCACCATTGCGGGAGGGCAGGGCGAGCGCATGCCCAGCGAAAATGAATTAAATGCGGCACGGTTCCAGGGCAGGCATGTGGCTGAGATAGCCGCCAAACTGACATACAAGGGCTGACATAGAAAATTGAGGGTGAGCCCGACCGGCCAAGACAGGACATGGCAGGAAATAAAAAACCATGGAGCGGATGCTCCGCCCGCGCCCGGTTGGAAGTTCCTGTCAGTCGGAATCGCTTTCCGTGGCTTACTTGCCGGAAACACCTCCAAAGCACATAGAGATGAGAACAGGATATGGCGCGCTTGAGATATCTCGTGGATATTCATGCCCTCATTTGATGGTCTTGCGGCCCTGAAGATCGCCAGGGAGAAGTGTCCTCATGTGCCCTTCATTTTTGTTTCCGGGGCCCTGGGGGAGGAGATGGCGATTGATCTTCTCAAGAAGGGGGCTACGGACTATGTTCTGAAGAACAGGTTATCGCGTCTGGAGCCTGCCGTTTCCCGCGCCTTGCACGAGGTTGAGGAGCGGAGGGAGCTGGAGCGTGCGGAGCATGCGCTCACGGAATCGGAGGTCAGGTACCGGACGATTTTTGAGAACACGGGTACGGCCACGGTTATCGTTGACGAAGATGCGACGATAGTTCTAGCGAACAGGCAGTTTGAGAGGCTAACGGGCTTTTCCAGGTCCGAGATCGAGGGGAAGAAGAAGTGGACGGAATTTGTGTTTGAAGATGACCTTCCGAAGGTGAAGGTGCTCACGCGCGCAGGAGGGAAGCATTCCCGGACGCCGTCTGACGGCTATGAATTCCGGATCACGAACAATCGCAACGGGGTTCTGAATGTTCTGGCAAATGTTGCGGCCATACCTTCAACGAAGAGGGTAGTCATGTCCTTTCTTGATATTACGGAGCGGAAAATGGCCGAAGAAGTCCTGAAGAAAAGGGAGCAGGAGCTGCAATTGAAATCGCAGAGTCTTGAGGAAGCCAATATGGCGTTGAAGGTCCTGTTGAAGCACTGGGAAGAGAAGATAAGGCTACCCTGGAAGAACAGGTGCTGGCCAATGTTAAAAAGCTTGTTCTGCCATATCTGGAAAAATTGAAGGAACCCAGGTTAGACAGCAGCCAGCGGGTTCTTATAGAGATCATTGAGGCCCATTTGAATGACATCGTATCGCCTTTCTTGAGGAATCTGTCCTCGGCGTACCTCAGTCTGACGCCAAGGGAAATCGAGATGGCCACCCTTGTCAAAGAAGGAAAGACGACCAAGGAAATAAACAGGCTTCTTAACATATCCACTACTGCCGTAGACTTCCATAGAAAAAATCTTCGTTCCAAATTTGGTATAAAAAGCAAAAAGACGAATCTGAAGTCATTTTTTATATCCCTCTATTCATAGAGGCTTGCACCTGCCATTATTCTATGATTTTAACGTCATTGCTTCGGCTGGCAGGTTCGCCAGTTTGTGATAGATTAAGTCAATGTCTCCGTGAGTAGATAGCGCATAACCAGTGCGAAAATAAACTCTTATATGTCATCCCCTGCTTGGAGACTGTGTCGCAATTATTTTTCTTGTCATTTCGAGTGACAAAGAGATATCTTTATGATTAATAAGGATGACATACTAAGATTCCTCGCATTTGTTCGAGCGTAGTAGCAGGGGGGGTAAAACCAAAAGATATCTCCCGGAGTTTACCCTGAGTAAAAACGAAGGGGTCGATATAACACCTTAATCATGAAATGATGTACTTAGGTCTCCCCAAGAATCAGCAACAGGCCAATGGCAGCCTCGCCACTTATGCGGCAGGCTGAAGGATCAATAGGATTGGGAAAACGATTAGAAAGGAAAGGAGAGAAAGATGAAAAGACAAAAGATTTTTATGACGTTATTTTTGGTCGCCATCATATGCGCTTTTGTTCTGCCCGCAGGATGCGCGAAGAAGGCAGTCATGAAGGAGGAGGCCACAGTGGAAAAGGAGGCGGCAGTGGAGAAGCAGGCGTCCGCGCAGGCTGCTGAGGCCGCTCCCGCAAAGTCCCCGGAAGAGCAGAAGGTCGGTGAAGCGGCTATGGCGGCAGCAGCGCTCGCTGACAAGGAGGCCTCCCAGTTTGCAGACATCCAGTTTGCCTTTGACCGCTTTGACCTCAGGCCTGATGCAAGGGAGGTTCTGGGTATGCATGCCAAATGGCTTACGGCTCATCCGGAATTCATCGTCCGCATTGAGGGAAACTGTGATGAACGCGGAACAGTTGAATACAACATGGCCCTCGGCCAGAGACGGGCGGCAAGCGCCATGAAATACCTCGTTGACCTCGGTGTCAGCAAGAATAGAATAAAGACCGTGAGCTACGGAAAGGAACGCCCCCTCGATCCGGGTAACAATGAAGAAGCCTGGGCGAAGAACAGAAGGGATCATTTCAGCATAACGCGGCAGAAATAGAAATTTATCGTTTTATTGCCCTTCACCCTTTTTTCGAACAGGCATAGAGGGTGAAGGGCAGATTTCACAGAGATGCTCCAGTAAATTCCCCTCCCGTGCGGGCGGGATCACTCAAGACAACGATCCATATAACAGGTTGCCATCCTGTGTTAAAATAAGTCTGTTTATCATTGAAAAGCAATGAGGACCAAATAGGAGAATGATGGCATGTGTAAGCTACCGGCGGGCGAGGAAAGGAAATGCAAAAGGCTTCTAACTTGCTTTTTTACTTCTTCCTGGTTTCCTTCAGCACGAGTTCCTGTGTTTTCATAAACACCTCCGTGTCCGGCGGCACCGAGTCAGTAATCCAGACATTCCCACCGATCACTGAACGGGCTCCGATGACGGTCTTCCCGCCCAGGACGGTGGCGTTTGAATAAATGATCACATCATCCTCAATGGTTGGATGACGCTTCTGATTTCTGAGACTTTCCACTTCTTCGCGGCTAAGTGACAGGGCGCCAAGGGTCACGCCCTGATAGATTCTGACACGTTTGCCGATGGTAGTCGTCTCTCCGATTACCACACCCGTACCGTGATCGATGAAGAAACTTTCTCCGATATCGGCTCCCGGGTGGATATCTATCCCCGTTCTGCTATGGGCGTATTCCGTCATGATGCGCGGGATGAGGGGGATGTCGTTACTGTGTAACTGATGCGCAATGCGATACACCGTGATGGCAAAAGGCCCCGGATAACTGAAGATGATTTCATCGAAGCCCTTAGCGGCTGGATCTCCTTCATAGGCCGCCTTAATATCCGTTGCAAGCAAAACACGCAATTGTGACATGCCGGTGAGAAAGCCGATAGCAGCCTGCTGGCCGCGCTCTTCGCAGTGCGTGCAGGGCTGATTGTGCCGGATGCAGTCATGCCGTATGGCGAGTATAATCTGTTCGGAAAGGGCTTCAAAAAGAGCGGTCAACTCCTGACCGAAATAGTATCCCACGTTTACCTGATCAACGCGGGTGCGGATAAAATAACCGGGATAGAGAATGCGGCACGCCATGTGCACCGTGTCGATGATGGCCTCCCGCGACGGAATGGGTTCCGGCCCCACATGGTCAAAGCAGTCGTGGCGGGCGCAGGACGATACAAGCTCTTCGACAATGGCCGGTATTTCATCACGAAATGTCCTGGTAATCGCAATATCCGTTTTGCATTGATCCATTTTAGCCTTGTCATCATCCATGGTGATTTCCCCTCCTTTACTGGACAGAGCATGCCTGTTCGCCTAAAGTCCAGTATGGCGACATACTGCGCAACCGTTCGATTATGGAAGGCAGCTTTTCTATGACGAAGTGTATTTCCTCTTCCGTATTGTAGATTGAGAGGCTGAACCTGATGGAGCCGTGGGCCATGGTGAAGGGAACACCCATGGCGCGGAGCACATGGGACGGCTGCAATGACCCTGATGTACAGGCCGATCCGGAGGATGCGCAGATGCCATAATCGTCCATGAGGAGGAGGATGGCCTCACCCTCGACGAACTCGAAGCTAATGTTCGTCGTGTTGGGGAGCCTGTACAGTCTGGTTCCATTGACCCGGCTGTTGGGAATGCGGGCCAGAATCTCGGCCTCCAGTTTGTCCCGGAGGAGCAAGACCATCCTATTCTCTGTATCCATATTGGCCGCCACCAATTCGCAGGCCCTTCCCAGTCCGATAATGCTGGGCGTGTTTTCCGTGCCGCCCCGGCGCTCCTTCTCCTGATGCCCGCCTATAAGGAAAGGCGAGAACTTTGTTCCTTTGCGGACATAAAGGATTCCGATACCCTTTGGCGCGTGAAGCTTGTGACCGGATATGGAGAGCATATCGATGGCATTCGCCTTCATGTTTATGGGAATCTTTCCCACTGCCTGGACGGCATCCGTATGAAACAGAATGCCTCTCTCCGTTGCAAGTTCTGCCGCCTTTTCCACGGGAAAGAGAACCCCTGTTTCGTTGTTCGCCCACATGAGGCTGACGATAGCCGTATCCGGCGTGAGAGCCCTTTCATACTGGGTCATATCCAGGATGCCGTCCTTGTCAACGGGAATCTCTGTGATGCGATAGCCCTGCCTTGACAGATGGGCGCATAGAGACTTAACTGCGGGATGCTCGACCCGGCTTGTCAGGACGTGACGCCTGTCGGGATGGGCGGTCAGGGATGACCGGATGGCTGCATTGTCGCTTTCCGTACCGCAGCTCGTGAAGATGATCTCCTCCGGTTGAGCGCCGATCAGGGCTGCCGCTTGTTCACGGGCCTCACGTATTTTTCGTCCGACCTGACCTCCGAAGGTATGCATGCTGGACGGATTTCCGTAAAGGTCGCGGAAATAGGGCAGCATGGCATCGAGAACCTCTTCTGCGACCTGCGTCGTCGCATTGTTGTCGAGATAAATCGTCTTCATGGGGTCACCTCTTCAATTACGAGCTCAGGTGATACGAAATCCCGGAGTTTTAATTCGACGAAATGCTTCAACGTGATATCCGCCGCCTTGCAGGTTGCACAGGTTCCTCTTGTGGCGACGAGGACGCGGTTGCCGATGACATCGACGAGTTCGATGTCGCCGCCGTCCTTCTTCAGGGATGGCCTGATTTCACGTTCGATGGTCTCTTCGATCATTCTTATCTTCTGGATGTTCGAGATTTTTGGCCTGACGACGGGCGCGGCTCCTGCCCGGACCCTCTCGATGATCTCCCTTATGGCGTCATGGCAACCTCCGCAGCCGCCACCGGCTTTGGTGTAGTTCGTTACCTCTTCAACGGTGGAGAGATTGTTTTCTCTCACGGCCTGCTCGATTTCGCGTTCTGTTACGCCGAAACACTCGCAGATAATCTGCGCCGCCGGTTCCGTAGGCGGGCCGCCCTTATAATTTTCAATGGCCTTCTCCATGGCCTGCTTTCCCATGACAGAACAGTGCATTTTTTTCTGGGGCAGACCGCCGAGATAGGCCGCGATGTCCTGGTTTGTCACCTTCATGGCTTCTTCGAGGGTCATCCCTTTGACCATCTCCGTCAATGCGGATGATGTCGCAATCGCGCTGGCGCAGCCGAAGGTCTTGAACTTGATGTCTTTGATCCTCTTTTTCTCATCCAATTTGAAAGAAAGTTTGAGGGCATCTCCGCAGGCGATGGAACCTACTTCCGCAATGCCATCGGGGTTCTCAACTTCCCCGACATTGCGGGGATTGAGGAAGTGCTCCTTGACCTTATCCGTATATTCCCACATAAGTTCACTCCTTTTCAGAATAGCAAATAATATTTATGCCTAGTTTAAAATTAATGTGGCCTTCTCACAGCCTATGTATGGTGTCAACGCACCAACAAGGATGAGAGAATTTCTCATCAGTTGTTCGATACGAACACGGTCGGCTTCTATGCCCTTAGCGCGTTTGTCAAGGACATTGCGATACATCCCGGATGAAAGAAGACATCTCGCTTATTTTTTTAGCACATGGGTCATGTAATCAATTATGGCTTTAGTGTCTTCGGGCTTGAGATTTATAGCCGGCATCACTCCTTTGCCTTTATTTATAACCTGTTCAATCTTCTGTCCGTCCAGTCCCTTCCAGGAATCGGGGTCGTTGAAATCCTTCGGCTTCAATTTGCGATAATAGGCAGAGGGGTAATTATCATCTCCTTTGAGATTGTGGCAGAACTGGCAGTTCTTCTTAAAAAGTGTTTCCCCGGCGCCGTATTCGTCACTCCCGGCATTTCCAAGAAAAAAGAACATTCCCCCTAATGCCAATGCCATAGAGCAGATGAGAATCTTTTTCATAGTAGGCCCCCTAAGGTTATCCTCGCATCAATATTCCGACTCACGTTATATTTTTAGTGCTAAATCGTAGTATGTCAAGACTTTAATAACTTTAGCAGTGAAGCATTTTGAATTTACTTTTTTGTCAGAACTCCAACTCTTCGCTGGGTGTCTGGTAAGCTGGGGATGCTTTTTTGGTATGCAATATCATGGCTGGTATTTCTGGCTTCCTTCCTGCAAACAATTCTTCTATAGTTAGTATCTGTAACCTGGGATAATTTCCTTTGATAGTCTCTGCCTTGTAGTAGCCTTTTTGAAAAGCTTCTTTGATCATCGGTTTTGTCGCTGATTCCAAAGTAATGAGGATACCGATTCCGGATTTCTCTCGTTCGATGACATGTCCAAGATCACGAATGTCCTTGACGGATACGCCCCCGCTTTTGACTTGAACAATAGCCCTTTGGTATTTATCTTTCTCATCGGAAAAATAGATATAGCCGTCGATTCCTGTATCTGAGCCTTTTACCTTATCGCCGTAAGGACGAGCATTGACCAATGCTAAAGCCCACCACTGGAACTGATAACGGTTCTGTGATGCCAATTCCCTTGCACCTGCCAAGTCTTCTGGTTCACCTATAACAAGGTAATCCTTCTTTGGTTCAAGGTTGAAAGTGTCCTTGAGACGCTGCTTAATAAGGTTGATGGAAAGGTGTGTAATATCTATACCTATCCATTGCCGTTTGTATCGTTGTGCTACTGATATGGTCGTTCCACATCCGCAGAAAGGATCAAGGACGACACTATCCTCTTTTGAGCTTGCTAAGACGATTCTTTCCAGAAGGCTTTCCGGTTTCTGTGTGGGGTAACCAAGTCGTTCTTTTGCAGAAGATGATATGACGGGTATCTGCCACACATCTGAAATTGCCTTTCCTTCTCTGATAATTTCCTTAATCTTTTTTAACTTGTTCTTGCTATGACCCTTGCCGCCCGGCATCCACAAACATTCATCACCATCTTCGTCAATATGGATTTTTTGTTTCCTAGTCGCAATTATTTCTTCTCTTGTCCACACGCCTTTGGGCATTTTGAAATAGTTATCAGCTGATTTTGAATAAAAGAGTATGATATCGTGTTTTCTATTAAAAAATTTGGGTAAATCCATCATCCTGAAAGTGTAATCCCATATGACTTCATTTCTGAAATTGCTCTTGCCAAAAATCGTGTCCATCAATATTTTCAGGTAATGGCTCGCCGTAGGGTCACAATGCAGATAAATTGAACCACTATTCTTTAACACTCTTCTCAGTTCTAATAATCTGATACACATCATAGTTAAGTATGCCATCATGTCATTTAAACCGACAAATGTTCGGAAGGCATTCATCATCTCTATAACGTGTGGAGGAGCTCTATCGACTATCTCTTGGAATGTGAGTTGCGTTTCTTCTGTCCAATGCCAGTTATCCTCAAAAGCGGTAATTTGAGCCTTAGATGGTTCACCGGTCGGCTCCCTGTAAAGGATATTGTAGTCAGCTTTAGAATTAAAGGGTGGATCAAGATAAATTAGATCTATAGTTTCTTCTTTGACTTTTTCGCGCAGGATATTAAGGTTGTCACCATAATAAAGAATATTTTCGCTCATTTCTTATACTCCAAAATATCTATTAAGATCGTCCATAATATCGTTACGGATGTCTGATGCCAGTGTGTCAGGATCAAAGCCGATACCCAGAACCGCGTCACAAAAAGGGCAAAGATAGGAAACGCCTTGTAGCCGCGACTTCTGTCGATAGTCGGCAATAATATCGATGTCAACAAGATTAACGCTATTTAAAATCTTCTCGCACTTAGGACACTTTCCGTGCCGCATGATGTTTGCCCCCCGTAATTTTATATTTTCTAAACTTATTTGTAAACTAATTCAACAATTTCTTCAATAGTCCAGACATGATGCGTAATTCCAGCGTCCATCGATCAGACAGAAAATCTTAAAGATTCACCCTTTGATAAAATATCTTTTTTGCGAGTTCCGCAGACAGAATATAAAGCATCACAATGAGACCCATCATTATGAGAAACGATACAGGGAGAGGCATAAAACCGAAGACCTCTCCTATGGGTGTTAAAGGTAAGATAAGCGTGGCAAGAACAACCAAAACAGTAGCGCCAGTGAGTAGCCGCCCCGGCATGCTCTTGTAGAATGGCCTGCGGCTGCGGATTACAAGCACAATGATGGACGCAGAAATAACGGACTCCATAAACCATCCCGTTCTAAATTGATCGGGTGTGGCATGGAGGATGAATAATAAAACCCCGAAGGTAAGATAGTCGAAGACAGAACTGACAAGGCCGAAGGTCAACATGAATTTCCGGATAAAGGCAATATTCCACCTCCTGGGTTGATCCACCATTTCCCTGTCTACATGATCCGTGGCAATCGTCATTTCCGGGAAATCCGTCATCAGATTAGTAAGCAGGATCTGCTTGGGCAACAGGGGAAGAAACGTGAGGAACAGAGATGCGCCGGCCATGCTGAACATGTTTCCGAAATTAGCGCTCGTGGCCATAAAGACATACTTCAAGGTGTTGGCAAAGGTTGTTCTTCCTTCACGCACGCCCTGCACAAGAACAGCCAGATTTTTTTCCATAAGGACGATATCCGCGGATTCTTTGGCTACGTCCACCGCGGTATCCACCGAAATGCCGACATCCGCTGCATGGAGGGCGGAAGCGTCATTGATTCCGTCTCCCATATATCCCACAACATGCCCGGCCTTCCGGAGTGCCAGGATGATCCGTTCCTTCTGGTTAGGCTCAACCTCTGCGAAAATGTCCGTCTCTGTTACCTTCCTCAAAAGAGCCTCGTTGCTTATTTCGCGGAGTTCACTTCCTGTAACAATTCTTGCATCCGCCATTCCCACGTCCTGACTAACCTTGGCGGCGACAAGGCGATTGTCCCCAGAAATAATTTTCAGAGAAACACCAAGTTGCCTGAGGCGGTCAATCGTTTCGGCGATCCCTGCTTTTGGCGGGTCGAAGAAAACGATATATCCGAGGAATGTCATATCCTTCTCACAATCCTTATCAATGCGAGGCCCTGCCCCCATATCCCGATAAGCAATCCCCAGGAGGCGAAAACCCTGATTGCTGAGCGTCTCAAATGTCTGATGGATATCCTGTTTTACCGAAGCTATATCCACCTTATCGCCCGAGGGAGCCTCTGCCGTCCTACAGATGGCAATCACATTGGGAAGAGTCCCCTTGGTGACCATCAAAGAACTGCCATCCTTTACGACCAGGATACTCAAGCGCTTCCTGATGAAGTCATAAGGCACCTCGTCTGCCTTTTCATACCCGGATACATCCGGCTCTTTGTAAGAGCGAATCGCTTCATCGATAGGATTTGAGAAGCCCTTTTCAAAGAAGGCGTTCAGATAGGCGTGAAAAAAGACCCGCTCACTGGAATTGCCTGCGAGATCTAATGCCGAATGAAGATGTACTGTTCCTTCGGTGAGGGTTCCCGTCTTGTCGGAGCAGAGGACATCCATGCTCCCGAAATTCTCTATGGCGGCGAGCCGCTTCACAATGACCTTTTGCTGTGCCATCTTCTTGGCGCCATGAGCCAGATTGATACTGATAATAGCGGGCAGTAGTTGCGGCGTCAGCCCCACCGCCAGAGCCAGAGAAAAAAGAAACGATTCCAGGACGGGCCGATGGAAATAGACATTGAAGGCAAAAATCAGGAAAACCAGCACCAGCGTTACTTCGAGCAACAAATACCCGAATTGCCGGACGCCATGCTCAAATTCAGTTTCCTGGGGTCTCAGTTTCAGCCTTTCCGATATTTTGCCGAACTCAGCCTGCGTTCCTGTGAGAACCGCAACGGCTTTGGCCGTGCCGCTGATGACGTGGGTTCCCATAAAGAGGCAGTTGGCGCGCCCGCTTAAGGGCGTTTGCGCCGGTAATAGACCGGCCTCCTTATCGACGGGGTACGTTTCCCCCGTCAGGGTTGCCTCATCCGCAAAGAGATTTTTTGATTCCAGAATCAGGCAGTCTGCGGGGATGGCATTCCCGGCATTCAGGATAACGATATCCCCCGGGACGACATCTTCTATGGGAATGTCACTGTAACTACCATCACGGATAACGGTCGTCTTGATTCTGACGATTGCCAGGAGCTTTTCGACAGCATCAGCGGCGCCTCGTTCCTGCCAGAACCCCAAGAGGCCGCTGACCAGAACGATAAAAAGAATAATAGCGGCATCCACATGATCCTGCAGGAAGAAAGATAATCCGGCCGCAAAAATAAGGGTGAGGATAATGGGGCTCTTGAATTGGGAGATCAGCAGCGCGACGGTGTCGGATCGCTTTGGCGGCTTGAGGAGATTTGCTCCGTACCTGATCAACCGCTGCCTCGCCTCAGCGCTCTCCAAGCCTTCCTGCCGGGTATCAAGCCCCGCCAGCACCTCGGCCTGCGGGATGCTCCAGAAATCAGAGGGTTGTTGGATCATTTAGGGTACCTGTGGCGATGACTGGCTAATGGTTTGTCCACAAATCAACTTGATCTATACTAAATGCAATATAGGGGAAGGCAGTTCCCCTGTCAAGTATACTAAGCGAAGCTGTAAAATGGGAGTAGACCTATGAAGTAGCGGGCAGGCGCAAACCATAAATTCGCCAAAGCAAGCTCAGCGGATTTGACGAAATCCCCGTTCACCGGCTAAGGGCCATTCGGACTAAGTTTGTTTCTCTATCATTACCTTAAAAAAGGCCAACACCCATCATATCAAAGCTCTGCTATTATTTTTGTCTTACTATCTTCCGGGTATCGCAAGGCCACGCTCAGTATGAATCCGGCAAGGGGAATAATCATTATCGATTCCAGGGCGGCAGGCACGCCAAAATGATCCGCAATGACTCCGAGGAGTGTGACACAAATACCGCCTGCTCCGATAGCAAAACCTACCATGATACCGGAGGCAACACCGAGATTCCTCGGCAGCAACTGCTGCGCCATGACAACGGTGACAGAAAAGGTTGAAATCAAAGTCAAGCCGAGAAGACCAAGTACGACAAACAACATGTAGCCATCAACGATGAATATTAACGGCAGGAGAAGTGTGCTGAAAAGCATGGATATTATCAGATAGCGTTTATGGCCCCATTTGTCAGCCAAAGGCGCTCCGCCCAAGGTACCAATGGCTCCGCCGAGAAGAAAAACAAATATCAGCTTCCCCGCATAGAGAGGGTCTCCCTTGAGATGGTTTATGTAGTAAAACGGGATGTAAGTCATAAGGCCCATCTGCGTCCAGGATCTCATGATCACAATTGCGATTAGCATTGATAGAGATATGTAAGCGCCCTTTTGTCGCTCCTGTGCAAACACTTTTTCCGCTGTCCTGTCTTTTTTTAATTCAGTAATGGATATGTCCCGCCAATAGAAGATTATAATTGCGACAAAAACCAATGACGGGATAATAATAACGGGCAGTGAAGAAAATCCCATGTATTTGATTATGTAAATAGAGATTATGGGGCCGAGGGCGAACCCCATATTTCCGCCTACCGAGAATATGGCCATCCCCGTTGCCCGCTTTTCGCCAGTAAAAAAATGGGCGGTCTTGTATCCTTCGGGATGGTATGACGCAATACCGAATCCGCTCACTATGACAAGCATGAGAATAAGTGCATAACTTGAAGAGAATGACAATAAAGAGAATCCAACACCGGCGCAGAGGCACCCAATAGGCAGAAGAAGAGCCTTTTCCTGCCTGTCCGAAAGATATCCGAAAAGAGGCTGGAGCAGAGAGGATGTGAAGTTGGCGGCCATGAGAATGACACCGGCCATGGTGTACGAGAGGGAAAGGTTCTCTTTCAGGAAGGGGAGTATGGCGGGAAGCGCGCTCTGGTATATATCTGTTACAAGGTGCCCTAATGAAAGGACCATGAGAATTTTCAGGTTGAATTTCCTCATTGTCAGTGCCCGGCAATAAGAAACAGGATGCGAGGGTTATAAGAGGAAACCGCAGGCATGTCAATGAGATTAAGTAAGAAGTATTGACTCGCTCGTAAGCAACGCATAAAATAAGAACATAAATACTATTAGACGGAGGCGATTGTGAAAAGGGCCCATGCGCGAATCTCAGAAATACGCTTTGTCATTTTAATCATTGTGGCGGTTTTTATTTTCCTGTTACCTGTGGCCTGGGCATCGGCGGAAGAAAGAACAGGGGATGAAGATATACTAAAAGCTACCCTGGAGAATGGGTTGCGGGTCGTCATCGTGCGAAACACCCAGGCTCCGGTTGTCACAACGATAGTGAATTACCTTGCGGGTTCAAACGAGGCGCCGGCAGGGTTTCCCGGCATGGCCCACGCCCAGGAGCACATGATGTTCAGGGGCAGCCCGGGCCTTTCAGCGGACCAGCTTGCGGACATTATCGCTTTGATGGGCGGAGATTTCAATGCGGACACGCAACAGACGGTCACGCAATATTCCTTTACCTGTGCGGAGCAGGATCTGGACATAGCCCTGCACATAGAATCAATCCGGATGAAGGGTGTACTCGACAGTGAGGAATCATGGAAAGAGGAAAGGGGGGCTATCGAACAAGAGGTAGCCCAGGATCTCTCCAATCCGGACTATATCTTCTACGCAAGGCTTCTCGAAATCATGTTCAGGGATACGCCGTATGCGCATACACCTCTGGGCACGGTCCCTTCCTTTGAGAAGACAACAGGGGCCATGCTAAAAGAATTTTATGACACCTGGTACGCGCCGAACAATGCAATTTTAGTGATTGTAGGCCATGTCGAGCCCCGGAAGGCGCTTGCGGATGTCGAGAAATATTTTGCTCTCATACCGCGCAAAAGTATTCTAAAACGTCCTGATGTACGGCTTTGGCCCCTGAAACCGGAATCCTTCACGATGAGGACGGACCAGTCACACGGGCTTGCGGCTATTTCTTTCCGCATGCCCGGTTACGGAAGCGGCGATTACGCGGCAAGTGAAGTTCTTGCAGACGTATTGAGCAGCCAGCGGGGAAGTCTCTTCGAATTGGTGGTTGATGGACAAGCCCTCGACGTCGACTTCAGCCTGATGACCCTACCCGCGGCAGGCCTCGCCTACGCGGCCGCTTCCTTCCCAAAGGGAATCGATCCTCAACCTCTGATTAAGGAGATCAGGAAGATTCTCGCGGACGATGTGAAAAAAGGATTTTCCGCTGACCTTGTTGAGGCAGCCAAACGCAACAGGCTGACGCGGGCCGAACTTCAGAAAAATTCAGTCCCAGGTCTTGCTATGGCCTGGTCTCAGGCGCTGGCAGTGGAAGGAAGGCAATCACCTGACGATTCCTTAAGTGCCATCCAGCAGGTTTCCGTGGCCGATGTCAACAGGGTGGCCACGAAGTACCTGCAACTTCATCAATCTGTAGAAGCCATTCTAGTCCCGCAAGCCGCAGGCAAGCCTGTTTCTGCGAAACCCCGCAGAGGAATGGAGTCTTTTACGCCCAGGGAGACAAAGAGCGTGGAACTTCCCGGATGGGCGGACAAGGCATTGAATAGGCTCTACGTGCCGGCTTCAACGGTGAATCCGGAGGTCATAATTCTTCCCAACGGACTGAAAGTCATCATACAGTACGCCTCTGTGAGCGACACTGCAAGCGTATACGGACATGTGAAAAATAATCCTTACCTTCAGACGCCGGAGGGAAAGGAAGGATTAAATCGTGTGCTGGGACCGCTATTTTCTTTCGGTACTGCTTCACTGGACAGGGTTGCTTTCCAGAAAGCGCTGGACGACATAGGGGCGGAAATATCTGTGGATACTGATTTCTCTCTTCAGGTGCTCGCCAAACACTTTGATCGCGCTGTAGAGCTTCTTGCGGACAATCTGCTTCACCCTGCACTGCCCGAAGAGGCCTTCAAAACATTGCGGAAACAGGTGGCGGATGAAGTGGCTGGTGAACTCGAAAGTTCCGACTACCTGACAAAGCTGACATTGAAAACTTCCATCTTCCCTGAGTACGACGCTGCTCTCCGCGAGGCTACGCCATCTACCATTTCTTCTCTTACTTTGGACGAAGTGAAATCATATTATCAGAGGGTCTTCCGCCCGGACCTGACGACAATCGTCTTTATCGGAAAGGTGGCGCCGGAGATGTTCAATAAGGTGATCGAGAAATACTTCGGATCATGGAGGGCTGAAGGACCAAAACCCGAGACACTCTTACCCGCGGTTCCGCCGAATAAAACATCAGCCACGGCCGTGCCGGACCTCAGTCGGACACAGACGAAGGTGATTCTTGCCGAAACAGTCGGCTTGACCAGATATCATCCGGATTACTATGCCCTGGAATTGGGCAATCACGTGTTGGGCGGCGCGTTCTACTCAACCTGGCTTTATCGGGATCTCAGAGAAAAGACGGGGCTTGTTTATCACGTTTCTTCATCATTCGATATAGGCAAAACGCGATCCGTTTATGAAGTCAGGTATTCCTGCGACCCTGATAATGTGTCTAAAGCGCGAGCCATCATCGAATACGATCTGAGAAAGATGCAGGAGGAACCCGTCACACCCGATGAGCTGAGAAAGGCACAATCTCTCGTACTTCGAGAGATCCAGCTTGCGGAGGCCTCCGCCGACAGTATAGCGCTGGGACTTATATACAGGGCGACCAATGACTTGCCGCTTGACGAGCCTGCTTTCGCTGCGCAAAGATACCTGAAAATCACTCCCGAAGAGGTGCGGGCCGCTTTCTCGAAGTGGCTTCGTATTGGTGATATGGTTCAGGTTACTCAAGGGCCCTTTCCCAGGTAACGGCAATTTTGATATTGCCACAGGAGCAGGGCTTTTCCGAATTCGGTAGCGAGCGCATTCCCCGCAGATGGCTGCGCAGAGCTCCAATCCACATCTCCCATTTTTTCGAACTTGACCAATCCAAGATATTTTCGCGTAATAAATAAGTGAATCCCCTATAGAACTATTCTGTATATCTAATATTATTCTTATCAGTTTCTTCTCATTCTGAGAATGAAGCGCAATTATTGAGGTCTGCATGAGTCTTTGCGGCGGGCCGGGTCTTGTCTTGCCGTGTAAGTTCTCACCACTGAAACATATAATGGGCCATCCTGGTCACAAAGATGGCGCGGCAATACTTCTCGAAAAGCAGTGCCATTTGTTTCTTGACAAGAAAGTGAGCACTTGCTATATGATCAAACCTATGGGAACAACGTCAAGAATGTCACGTGAAGAAAGGCGAAAACTTATACTCATAAGAGTTCGCGAACTCTTCGCGCACAAAGGTCTCCATGGGGCTACGACGCGGGAACTGGCGCAGTCAGCTGGCATATCTGAAGGCCTGCTATTTAAGATATTCCCCACCAAAGAGAAGCTCTATCATGACATGCTTGCCCTATTCTCTGACAACATGTCGGAAAAGACGAAAAAAATAATGTCTCTCAGGCCTTCTGCCTCAACGCTCGTGCTGATCGTCCACCTATTGGTGTCCGAACTGATATCGGTCAGACTGACTGAGCGTGACGATTTTATCCGCCTCTACCTGCGCAGCCTCGCGGGGGACGGAGAATTTGCGCGTCATGTGCTGGAAGAGACTGACAGACAGGTGATCCCGATGCTCCGGGCAAATATCAAGGCAGCTATCGCATCGGGGGATGTCATGGACAGCCCGGTGCCGCATCATTTGCGCGCCTGGTTTACGGATCGTTTACCCTTCGTCATTATGACGGATTTTGTGCCGTCGGCGCCTGTGTTGAATTATGGCGTTTCGCGAGAAAAGCTCGTCAAGCATGTCGTCTGGTTTCTGCTGCTTGGGATTGGGATGAAAGAGGAGTCCATACGGCGTTATTATAATGCGAGGGCGCTGACCATTCTAAAAAGGTGATTTTGAAGCGCTATGAGTGAGGATAGGACTATGTTTCTGGCTGGAGAGAGACCGTTAGTGGGCAAACGCGTGAAAGGCTCCATGCCCTCTATGATAGCCGTCTCAGGAATGATTATCGGCGTCCTCTTCGGGTGCGCCGTCGGTCTACGGGAACGCGCTTACTATCGAATTCAAATCAAACCACAGAGGTGTCGAATGCAGATCAATAACATCGCCAATCGAATCGTTGCCGCGCTGGTTCTCTTAGGAGTCCTGACACTGAACGGTTGCGGACAGCAGAGCACAGGCGGGCCACCACAGGGCGGACCTCCGGAAGTTGCCATTGTGGAGGTAAAGCCAGAGGCGGTTGCGATCACGACGGAACTGGCAGGCCGGACGTCTGCCTACCTTGTAGCCGAAGTCCGTCCTCAGGTGGGCGGCATCATCCAGAAGCGCCTCTTCAATGAAGGCGCAGATGTCAGGGCCAGCCAGGTGCTCTTTCGGATCGATGCAGCTCCCTTTCAAGCGGCGCTTGACAATGCCAAGGCTGGGCTCAGCAGGGCCGAGGCCAATCTGCAAGCGATCCGCTTGAAGGCCGATCGCTTGCGGGAATTGCTGGCTGATAAAGCGGTCAGTCAGCAGGACTGCGACGATGCGGCTGGTGCACTGAAACAAACGGAGGCGGATATCCAGTATTGGAAGGCCATGGTCGATACGGCCATTATTAATCTGAAATACACCTCTGTCAAGGCCCCCATCTCAGGCCGTATCGGACGATCCAATGTGACGGAGGGCGCCCTCGTGACGGCACAACAGCCCATAGCCCTGGCTACCATTCAACGACTTGATCCCGTGTACGTGGATGTCCCCCAATCCACGACGGAAGTGCTGCGATTGCGGCGCCGCCTCGAGGAAGGGCACCTCAAGCACAACGGGCAGGTCCGGAATAGGGTCCGCCTTATTCTGGAAGACGACACCAAATATCCCTTGGAAGGGGCACTTCAATTCCGTGACGTCACGGTCGATCCGTCGACCGGGTCTGTCATTCTACGTGTTGTATTTCCCAACCCGAAGGGCGTTCTCCTGCCGGGCATGTTCGTCCGGGCGGTAGTCGAAGAAGGCGTCAATCAGCAAGCAATTCTGGTGCCTCAACAGGCTGTTTCACGCAACCCAAAGGGGGATCCTATTGCGCTCATCGTGGATACCGAGGGCAAGGTGCAGCAGCGGATGCTGACACTCGATCGTGCCATCGGCGATAAATGGCTTGTTTCATCAGGTATTGAGCCCGGCAATCGAGTGATCGTGGAGGGGATGCAAAAAGTGAGACCCGGTGCTTCCGTGAAGGTTGTTCCTTTTGAGGTCGGTAGCAAAATAAATAGCGGGGAACGTAAGAATGCGGCCCCGCCGGCTGCAAAAGCGAATTGACGGGGTTAGGCGATGCTGTCTAAATTCTTTCTCGATCGTCCGGTTTTTGCGTGGGTCATCGCCATCATCATTATGGTGGTAGGGGGGCTGGCAATCTACAACCTGCCCATATCGCAGTACCCACCCATCGCTCCACCATCTATATATATCAGTGCCTTTTATCCCGGGGCCTCTGCGGAGACCGTGGAAAACAGTGTGACGCAGATCATCGAGCAGAAGATGACCGGCCTCGACAGAATGATCTACCTGTCCGCCACCAGTGATTCCGCCGGAACCAGCCGTCTTGAATTGACCTTTGCACCGGGGACAGATCCGGATCTTGCTTGGGCCAAGGTGCAAAATAAGCTCCAACTCGCCATGGCAAATCTCCCTCAGGTGGTTCAGAGCCAGGGAGTAACCGTCGGTAAAGCCACGCGGAACTACCTGATGATCGTGGGGTTGATCTCGGAAGACGGCAGCATGAATGGCAACGACTTGAGGGACTATGCTCAATCGAACCTTGAGAAAGTACTGTCGCGAGTGCCGGGCGTCGGAGAGGTGGAGAACTTCGGCTCCCAGTATGCCATGCGCATCTGGCTCAATCCCGACAAGCTGACGGATTACCGCCTGACTGTAGAGGATGTCATCACGGCGCTGCGGGCGTACAACGTCGAAGTTTCCGCCGGGCAGTTTGGTGGGATGCCGGCGGTTGAGGGACAGCGCCTGAATGCGTCTATCCTTGTCCAGGGCATGCTTAAGACGCCTGATGAGTTTGCCGCCATCCCCATCCGCATCAATCCGGACAGCTCCATCGTACGGGTCAGGGACGTGGGGCGTACGGAACTGGGGACGGAGTTCTACGATGTCGATGTATTTCACAACGGCAGACCGGCTGCCGGCCTTGCCATCCGGCAGGCATCCGGCGCCAACGCGCTGGAAACGGCCGACGCAGTCAAGAACAAAATGGCGGAGATGAGCCGCTTCTTCCCGCCTGGAATGAAGGTAATCTATCCTTATGATACCACCCCGTTTGTCAAAGTGGCCATCGAGGAGGTTGTCAAGACCCTGTTTGAGGCCATCATATTGGTCTTTCTGGTCATGTATCTCTTCCTAGGGAATATCCGGGCCACCCTGATTCCGACTATTGCCGTGCCCGTGGTGCTGCTCGGAACCTTTGCGATTCTGGGTTTCTTCGGATTTTCCATCAACATGCTGACCATGTTCGCCATGGTGCTGTCCATCGGTTTGCTGGTGGATGATGCCATTGTCGTGGTAGAAAACGTGGAGCGGATCATGGCGGAGGAGGGACTTTCTCCCAAGGAAGCCACTGCCAAGTCGATGGAACAGATCACCACCGCCCTGATCGGGATCGGGCTCGTGCTCTCGGCGGTATTCGGGCCCATGGCGTTTTTTGGCGGTTCGACCGGTGTCATCTATCGTCAGTTTTCCGTGACCATTATCGCCTCCATGCTTCTTTCGGTTGTTGTTGCCCTGATCCTTACGCCCGTCCTATGCGCATCACTTCTCAAGCCGGTGGTGGCGGGGCACGAACCGGCCGAAAACGCGATCTTCTTTCTGCGGCCCTTTCTTTTATGGTTCGATCGTTCCTTTCTACGTTCCCGGGACCTGTTTATAAAATTGGTCGGCCGCACGCTGGCGCGAAAGAAACGATATATGATCGTGTTCATGGTTTTGCTGACAGTAATGGGATTGTTGTTTTTGCGTATGCCCACTGCCTATCTGCCCGACGAGGATCAGGGGATACTGCTTGCTCAGGTGATGATGCCCACGGGCTCTACACTGGAGCAGACCAAGAAGATTGTGGACGACGTCCGTCATTATCTTGACGAGAATGAAAAAGAGACCGTGGAATCCTGTCTGACGATTTCCGGTTTCGGATATTCAGGCAGAGCGCAGACCAACGGCATGGTGTTTATCAAGCTGAAGGACTGGAAACTCCGCAACCGGTCGGACATGAGGGTAAAGGCCATTGCCGGCAGGGCCATGAAGGCCTTCTCGCAAATCCGCGCCGCCCTGGTGTTCGCCTTTCCACCGCCACCCGTCATTGAGCTGGGCAACGCCAGAGGATTCGACTTTCAACTGTTGGATAGAGGAGGGCTCGGGCACGGAGCGCTGATGGCCGCCCGCAACCAGCTGCTGGGCATGGCGGCGCAGGATAAGAGCTTAGCTGCTGTCCGGCCAAACGGCATGGAAGATGTTCCCCAATACCAAATTGACGTGGATTGGGAAAAGGCCGGCGCCCTGGGGATTCCCATCACTTCCATCCACAATACTATCGCCGCGGCCTTCGGCGGCGCATACGTCAACGACTTTATTCAGGCGGGCCGGGTAAAAAGGGTGTATGCTCAGGCAGACGCTCCCTACCGCATGCTGCCAAAAGATCTGGAAAAACTCTATGTGCGGAATACTGAGGGCAAGATGGTCCCCTTTTCATCCTTTGCGTCAGGCCACTGGACGTCCGGTTCTCCCAGGCTGGAGCGCTATAACGGTTTTCCATCGCTAAACATCTGGGGAGAACCTGCGCCGGGAAAAAGCTCCGGTGAGGCTATGCGGGCGATGGAGGAAATCGTTTCAAAATTGCCTCAGGGAATAGGGTATGAATGGAACGCCATTTCCTATCAGGAGCGGATGTCCGGTACACAGGCGCCCCTCCTGTACGCCTTTTCAATTCTCGTGATCTTCCTTTGTCTGGCGGCCCTCTACGAGAGTTGGCCTATTCCTATTTCAATTCTTATGGTTCTCCCCCTCGGGGCTATCGGCGGCGTTATCGCCTCGAGCCTGCGGGGGCTGCACAACGATGTCTATTTCCAGATCGGCCTTTT
>Ga0209777_10000242_pt1 | contig 95515 bp, 87 predicted proteins | sample FrelakmetHBP12HB_FD_187147 | JGI IMG/M metagenome (GOLD analysis project Ga0209777, IMG submission 187147) | Freshwater lake sediment microbial communities from the University of Notre Dame, USA, for methane emissions studies -HBP12 HB (SPAdes)... | ecosystem: Environmental > Aquatic >...
CGCAACAAAGGCTCTCGGTCCCCCCCAACCCCCTCTCCACCCCCACCGCAGACTCCCATAGTGTCTGAATTGCAACCGAGAATCCTCTTGAATTTATTGGCAGTTATGGCTAAGATGAGAATGACATGCTCAGATTTAATGACATTCTCGATCGGCTCATTTCTTATAATCCCAATGCGGATACGGACCTGCTGAGAAAAGCCTACGTATTCTCGGCAAAGGTTCACATGGGCCAGATCCGCCTGTCGGGAGAGCCTTACCTGATTCATCCCCTTGAGGTGGCCGGTATCCTGACCCAGATGAGACTCGATGTCGCGAGCCTGGCAACAGGTCTTCTCCATGATACGGTGGAGGATACTCTCACAACGATCGAGGACATTCGCGAGAACTTTGGCGATGAGATCGCCCAACTTGTCGATGGCCTGACCAAGATCAGCCAGATCCATCTCCGATCCTCTGAAGAAGGACAAGCTGAGAATTACCGCAAGATGATCCTGGCCATGGTCAAGGACATACGGGTCATCCTGATTAAATTGGCCGACCGCCTCCATAATATGCGAACCCTGAAATATCAGGTTCCGGAAAGACAGGTCGAGGTTGCTCAAGAGACCCTCGACATCTATGCTCCGATTGCCCATCGCCTCGGCATCGACTGGATCAAGGCGGAGCTTCAAGATCTCGCCTTCCAGTACGCCCATCCGGAAATCTATGAAGAGATCAAGCGAAAAGCGGCGAAAACGGAGAAGGAAAGATCCCGTTACATCGAAGAGGTGAAGCGGACCCTAATGAAGAAGCTTTACGAGAACCACATTGAGGGGGATGTGACGGGCCGGTTAAAACAGATTTACAGCATCTATCTGAAGATGAAATCCCAGAATATCGACTTCGACCAGGTCTATGATGCGACCGCCTTCCGTGTCGTCGTCAATACGGTCAAGGAATGTTACGACGTTCTGGGAATCATCCATTCGCTGTGGAAACCCATCCCCGGGAAATTCAAGGACTATATCGGACTTCCCAAGGAGAACATGTATCAGTCTCTTCATACCTCGGCCATCGGACCTCAGGGCGCGCGGATTGAGACCCAGATCCGGACTCATGAGATGCATAAAGTGGCGGAGGAAGGGATCGCTGCCCACTGGAAATATAAGGAAGGAGAGGCACTTCAAGAGGCAGATGATAAGCGATTTACCTGGTTGAGGCAGCTCCTCGAGTGGCAGAGAGACCTGAAAGACGACAGAGAGTTTATCGAAAGCGTGAAGGTCGATCTCTTCCCCAATGAGGTCTACATCTTCACCCCCAAGGGGGCGGTGAAACAATTTCCAATGGGTGCCACCCCTGTCGATTTTGCTTATAGCATTCACTCGGATGTCGGAAATCATTGCGTCGGGGCGAAGGTGAACGGAAAGATCGTTCCTTTGAAATACGGACTCCGGAGTGGCGATATCGTTGAGATCCTCACCACTCCAAATCAAAAACCGAGTAAGGACTGGCTGAAATACGTCCAGACCTCGCGGGCGAAGACTAAAATTCGGCAGTGGTTCAAGACAGAAGAAAGGGAGAAGTCCATCACCCTTGGGAAAGAGATCTTCGACCGGGAATTGCGAAAGTACAACCTCCAGCATGCCAAGCTCATCAAGTCTGGAGAACTGGCCAAGGTATCCACTGAATTCAGTTTTCAGGGTGTGGAAGATCTCCTCGCTGCCGTGGGTTATGGGAAGGTCACTGCCAACCAGATCATCGGGAAAATCGTTCCTCAAGAGAAGCTCGAAGAGAAGGAGAAGGAGCAGAAAAGTCGTCTGCAGCGGCTCATTCAAAAGATCTCCCCCGGTCAGAAGAACGCCCTTCTCATTAAGGGGGTCGACAACGTGATGGTACGCTACGCAGGTTGCTGCAATCCTCTTCCCGGAGACAGGGTCGTAGGGTTTATCACTCGAGGCAGGGGGGTGACGATTCACACCGCGGATTGCCAGAATGTGATCGGAAGCGATCCTCACAGGAAGGTCGATGTGGAATGGGATTCCACAAAGGAATACAGTTATCCCGTCCGGATTCGTGTCTATTCGGAAGACAAAAAAGGAATGCTCGCCGAGATCAGTGCTTCCATCACGTCCAGTGAGTCCAACATCACCAATGCCAGACTGGATACGACGGACGAGAAAAGGGCGATCGGAACCTTTGAGGTGGAGATCCGGGATCTAATCCACCTTAAAAAGGTCATCAGTGGTCTCGAAAAGATTAAAGGCATCCTGCGAGTCGAAAGGCTGAGGGTATAACACTGGAATAGAAAAATAAACCCGGAATATTGGAAGATAAAAGGAATATTGGAATGATGGAAGGTTGGAATATTGGAAGCAGATTAGAGACAATAAGCTTTCGGTTTTCGTTCGTACCCATTATTCCATTATTCCACCATTCCATCGTTCCCTTCACTCATTATTCCAACATTCCATGAGTGTTACGCGGCTTTGGTGACGGCTCCTGAGCGAAGGCACCGGGAACAGATTCTCATCCGCACCGTCCCACCCTGTCTGGAAGTTTTCACCTTGTGGAGATTGGGAAGCCAGACCCTGCGGGTCTTATTGTTCGCATGACTCACATTATGACCGAAAACCGGCCCCTTGCCGCAGATTTCACATACTTTAGCCATCTCTGAACCTCAAAATGATTTTTAGTTTAGATAACATATCCTCAACACAATTTCAACAGTCGTTTCCGGTGCATCAAAATTGGATTGACTTTTTCATTCTTATCGTTATACTAAAAATACCTATTCAAGCAGAGGAGGGACGGATGATGAAGATCAAATTCTATGGCCACTCAGCTTTCTTAATCACTTCTGACCAAGGGGCAAGGATCGCCCTGGACCCTTATGAATCGGGGGCCTTTGGTGGCGCATTGACCTACGGAAAGATTCCTGACCAGGCGGATGTTGTTCTGGTGAGTCATGACCACGCGGACCATAACGATGCCAAAAGCGTTCCCGGCAGCCCGGAGATCGTGAAAGGCTCCGGCCCCAAGACAGCGAAGGGCATCTCGTTCAAAGGAATTTCTGCTTATCATGACCCCTCAAAAGGAAGTGAACGGGGGGCGAATACCATCTTCACGTTCGCCGTAGACGGGATACGGGTCTGTCACCTCGGCGATCTGGGACACATCCTGAGCGATAAAGACCTGGCTGAAATCGGCCCGGTAGATATTCTTTTTATCCCTGTGGGCGGGCATTTTACGATCGACCCCAAAGAGGCCACCCGCGTGGCCGATCAAATCAAGCCAAGAGTTCTGATCCCCATGCACTTTAAAACAGACAAGGTCAATTTTCCCATCGTCCCTGTGGAGGATTTCCTGAAAGGAAAGATAAGGGTAAAGCGCACAGGGAAGAGCGAGGCAGCTTTTGAAAAAGGAGCCCTTCCCAACCAGATGGAGATCGTCGTGTTGGAACCTTCTCTGTAATTCCTGACAGACCTCTCACTGCTGGTACGGGAAATGCGCGACCGGCAGGTGAGAGGCAGTCGATAAGAGGTTGGGGCAGAGATGCTCGTTTGCTCGGGAGGTCAGGTCATTGGTGTAAGTGCCTAATCCTGACCCTAACGTACCTCAGGTGTTCAAGGGAATCCTATCGACAAAAGATTGTCGATGTTTTACGTTTTCAAATCAAACGTAGGGCAGGCGACCCCGCCTGCCGAATTTGTCGGCGAGGACGCCGACCCTATTTTATGGAAGAATATCGTCTGAATCTATTGTTCTCCCGGGAGCAGATTGCCGCGATCGTTCAGGGGCTGGCGGATCAGATATCGAGAGACTACAGCCAGAAGGACCTGGTGCTCGTCTGTATTCTTAAGGGAGCTTTCATGTTTCTCTCCGACCTGGTTCGCCATCTCCGTTTCCCCGTCCAGGTTGATTTCGTGAGGCTCGCCAGTTACGGGAATGGGATGCAATCTTCGGGTGTGATCGAAATTACCAAAGATATTGAAACCCCGATTGAAGGAAAGGATGTCCTTATCGTCGAGGATATCATCGACAGCGGTCGGACACTCCAGTTTCTCAAGGATCGACTGGCCCTCGCGAACCCCCGTTCGGTGAAGGTCTGTGCCCTCCTGGACAAGAAGTCTCGACGGGAGGTGGAGGTCGAGGCGGACTATCTCGGCAGGGATGTCGATAATGTTTTTGTCGTGGGTTATGGAATCGATTTTAACGAGGCCTACCGAAACCTTCCCGAAATCTACTATGTCACTCCCGCCAACGCGTAAAAGAAGGAGATGCCGGGAGTTCATTTTTTTATGTGTCCTTCTGCTGGCATTTCTTGAGAAACCGCTTCTGGCACAGGCTCCCCCTTTTCCTGAAGACAGTGTGCTTTTCAGAGAAGGGGAGATCCTTTTCTCGAAAGGAGAAATGGAAAAGGCCCTGTGGCGTTTCAGGAGATTGACCGTCGACTTTCCTCAGAGCTCCCTCTATCACGAGGCCAGATTCAGGATGGCGGTTTGCTACACCCGGCTCAAACGACCCAAGGACGCCATACGGATCCTGAACGACCTTTTCTCGACCTTCCTTTCTCCCGGCAGGATGATCCAGGTCTTTACCCTCTTAGGCGATAACCACGTCGAATTAGCCGACCCCCTGACCGCACTTCACTGGTACGGGAAAGGCCTCTTCGTTTCGGGCCAGCCCCAGGAAGAATTGAGGAATAAAGTCAGATCCATTATCGACACATTCACCACGGAGAAGGAGCTGGGCCAGGTCGAATCCCTTTATCGGGGAGCCTATGGAGGAGGTTATGCAAAGTTGAAGATGGCTCTGATGGCCAGGCAACGAGGGGATGACGTACTGGCGAGGAAGCTTCTCTTGGAGCTGGAGAAGGAATACCGGGGAATGGACTATTCTTCTCAGATAAGAGAACTGCTCGAACCCATTCCTGCCCAGGTCAAATCGAAATACACGATTGGCGTCATTCTTCCTCTCAGCGGAACCCATCAATCTTTCGGCGAAAGGGCCCTTCAGGGAATTCAATTGGCGGTGAAGGAGGCTGATCCCGGGGGCAGCCCGTCTCTCATATCCCTCGCCGTCCGGGACTCGAAAGGAAACCCCCAGGACGCTGAGAGGGCTGTCGAGGAGCTTGTCACTAAGGAAAAAGCCATTGCCATCATTGGCCCCCTCCTGAGCGTCAACGTCGACAGGGCCGCAAGGAAAGCCCAACAGCTAAGAGTGCCTCTCCTCAGCCTCTCCCAGAAGGAACTTCCCTCAGGAAAGGGCGACTTCATCTTTCAGAATTCTTTCACGCCTTCAGCCCAGGTTCAGTCTCTTGTCACCTATGCGATCAGGGACCTGGAGCTTCGCACCTTCGCCGTGTTTTACCCAAATTCACCTTATGGCCTCCATTTCAAAAACCTTTTTGCCCAGGAGGTTGTTCAGAGAGGCGGGAAGACACTGGGAGCCGCTGTCTACCAGGAGGATCAGACAGATTTCAGCCAGGAGATCAGAAGCTTTTTTAGAGTGGAAACCCTCACCCGCCACGATTCTGGAAACAAGAAGATTGAGGAATTCAAGCCGGGGCTTTCCGTTGACGGTCTTTTCATCCCTGACACTTACGATCGGGTTGGCTTGCTCCTCTCTCAGATGGCGTACTATGATGTGAAAGATCCCGTTTTCATGGGCACCAATGGGTGGAACAGTCCTGGCCTTATCTCCACAACCGGAACGGCCTCCGATGGGTCAATCTTTGTCGATGCCTTCTTCAAAGGAAGTCCATCCCCCATGACCGCTCGTTTCGTCGAAGAATTCCGAAAGGCCTATGGGAGAGATCCGGAAACCATCGAGGCCCTCGCTTACGAGGGAGCAAGGTTTCTGAGAGAACTCCTCGTGACGAAATCGATCTCTTCTCCCATCCAACTGAGAGATGAAATCCATCAGGTCCAGAATTTCCAGGGTGTTTCAAATCTCAGAGGATTTGGAGAAGGAGGAAAACCGATTCGGACCCTGACGATTCTCAGGGTGAACAAAGGAAAGATCGAGCAGGTGAGACCCTAAGTGCAATTCCGGAATAATGGAACATTGGAATGATGGAATAATGGAATAATGGGTTAAAGAATATGGAATCACGGGAGAACGGATTCACGGAACGATAGGTTCAAAACAAATTTTCTTTTTGGGATTTCTCATACTTCCATACCTCCATTTTTCCAATATTCCAATATTCCATCATTCCATCATTCCATTATTCCATTGTCCCCTGAGCTCTAAGTGATGGAAAAAAGTCTCCACCCCTGGAACGTCAGCATTCAAAACGCAATTCAGATTCAGGAGGCCCTCAGACAGAGAATCGTTCTCCAAAAGACAAGCACCGAAGTGAGGACGATAGGCGGAGGAGATGTTGCCTATTCGAAGGAAGGAGATCGCTTGTTCGGAGCTGTGGCGGTATTCACCTTTCCTGAATTGGAGGAAGTCGATTCGGCGCAAGCCTCCGGGAAGATCACCTTTCCTTACATCCCTGGCCTCTTCAGCTTTCGAGAAGGGCCGATCCTTATCAAGGCTTTTCGGAAACTGAAAATCAAACCGGATGTGATGATCTTTGAGGGCCAGGGAATTGCCCATCCGAGGGGTTTCGGCCTCGCCTCCCATCTGGGCCTGTGTCTCGATCTTCCTTCTATCGGTTGCGCTAAGACCCGCCTTGCAGGACCCGGGTTATGCGAACCCGGTTTTCCAGGGCCTGCGAAAGGGAGCTTCGAGCTCATAAGGAGGGAGGGAAAAGAGATCGGCGCCGTTCTGAGAACGAGGAACAACGTGAGGCCTCTTTTTGTCTCACCGGGCCACCGGATCGACCTTCAAACAAGCATCGACCTTATACTCGCAACCTGCCGGGCCTACCGCATTCCTGAGTCTCTCCGCCGAGCCCACCAGTTGGCAACTTCCTTGCGCGCAGAAACCAACCTCATCAATGCGCACAGAGCAGTAACCCCTCAGTCACGCCTGTAGGGGCGACTTCAGTCGCCCGTTAAATGGGCCCCGGCCAAAACCGGGACCCTACCCTTTGATTGGGCGCGAAAGTGAAGGATTGCATAGAGCATAAAAGTTTCTACAGAAAGACACCCACGAAATAAACATCTTGTGGTTGACACACCGAAACCTTACTCATCCAAAAAGGCTGAAATTGGTATATATTACAAACTGGAAGGATCATTCAGGCTTTTGACGGAAGATCTTTTCGTCGCTCTAAAGCCCATCAGAGTGAAGTCGCTGGATCATGTCATCATCGGGGAAGACTCGGTCTTTAGTCTCGCAGATAACGATATAATGGATGAAATTGCATTTTCAGGATAACTATGATAGGAAAAGTACATTCAGGAGAAATTTGTGAGCAAGAAGCTGGAACCATCCCGGGCACACGGCATTGAGAACATGATCCTGACCATCCGCGGCCAGAAGGTGATCTTGGATGCGGACCTCGCAGGTGTTTATGGGGTGCTCACCAGAAGACTCAACGAACAGGTCCGTCGCAACGTCAATCGTTTCCCATCTGACTTTGCGTTTGTTTTTGTAGATCAAGAGGTTACAAACTTGAAGTCGCAATTTGCGACCTCAAGTTTGGGCCTGAACCGGTCACAATTTGTGACCGGTTCATACCGGCAATCAAATTGCATTGGCAGGTAAAGCTGGATGAAATAGTCGTTTCCAGGGATGCTCTATGACGAAGAAGATAGAAAGATACGATGTTCAGGCGATTGAATGCTTGATTTTCACCATTCGCGGACACAAGGTGATTATGGATGTAGATTTAGCTCGGCTTTACCAAGTAACCACCAAGGCTCTGAACCAGGCCGTAAAGCGAAACAAGCAGAAATTCCCTGCCGACTTCATGTGTCAATTAACGGAGGAGGAGTACGATAACTTGAGGTCACAAATTGTGACCTCAAGAGAGGTCTCAGACCGGTCGCAAATTGCGACCGGTTTTCATGGTGGCCGACGTTATTTGCCTTACGCCTTCACTGAACACGGCGCGCTTGCTGGACTTGGATTACGATGAGGAGGCCAGGGTTTTCGACCTCGATGAGGGCCACTATGCGGACGCCATCGAAAAGGATGGCTGGAAGGTGCGCTTCCTCAAGGATCGGATTGGTAAAAAGGTCATGGCCGTCTTCGTGGACATTTACGGCAACGAGGCACGGGTTTTGATTGACGGGGCAGAGTTCAACAAAAAAGCGCACAATAAGGGAAAAGTACGGAGGGATCGAGGATGAGTCCAGAGCTGCTTGAAATCGAACGAAAAGCGTTCCGGCTGCCGCTAAAGGAACGGGAGATCCTGGCTGAACGGTTGATTCAGAGTTTGGGCAATGTCCCCTTGACCGAAGTCGAGGAGGCGTGGGTCAAGGAGGCGGAGCGGCGTTTTACCGCCTGGCGTCGCGGCGAACGGAAAGGTGTTCCGGCAAAGCGTGCGTTCAAGCAACTCCGTAAGGACTGTGTTTAGCTATGACCTGATTGATATGGCAAGATACGCGAAGAGGCCCGGTCAGAATCCGTATTCCGCAAAATATTTTAACCCTCGCGGGGTAGACTACATTGATTGGATAATCTGTGGACATCATCCTTTTCTTGAAGCAAGGAAAGTAGATAACCTAAACATTGTGTTCGACAAGAATAGAGGTATTGAAATAATATCCTGGGACGAACTCCCAACAATAGACCCTTTGACCAAGGAGGAAGTCTCACCCTCGGAGCATGCCATCCATAAACAAAGAGCAAGATATTGGAGGACGAGGACGGTTAGAAGGAAAGATGCTCCACGACGAAAAGACATCCGGGGGACATCCTATATTGGTCCTGTCAAGAGGGAGGGAAAAGCTCTTGGGTCAGGCATCGGTAATACGGAATCGAAGAAATGGCGCGTTTCCGATGTGCGACCCCCTCGACATGTTATTTCGAACAGAGGGAGGGGAATTGATTACGTTGTCGCGCTTGCACGCCGGAGCCCGCTTGCAACTATCTGCTAAATCTGGCGCTACAGGGCGGAGACGCTTCGTTCCCCTGCTCGCAATGATTATTCATATTAATGTGGGTTTGGGGACGGCTCTCGTAATATTTAATAAGTGCGGAAACTTACAAGGCAATTATGCGGATTGATACGCTTGGAATATACAGGAAGATGGCTTCAGGTCCCGAGGGCGGCGAGGGTAGCGTTTCCACCGATGGCCCATCATGTAATTAGTTGAGAGAATAATCGAGAGACGGTGCTTCTCGGCAGGGAGGGCGTTGGAAAATTTCCGGATATCTGCAGCCGGTATGAAGACGAAAAGATGGGCAGAGGGGTGATCGGGAGCGAAGGATTTCACACGAGAACCGTCTCCAAACCCAGTCAAATACGCGAAAAGGCAGGGTCAATGACCCCCAATAAGAGAACGGAGGGCCTTGTTCACGGATTCGGAGTCGGGGAAATGCCTTTTTACATCAGGATCAAGCATGACCGCCCCGTCTTCTTGAGTAAAGTAATGCACCTCAACGGATCCATCCTGCTTGTCGATTTTGACCGTATGCCCTTTTCGGTAGGCTTCAAAATGCTTTCCCCGGACACCATCGGAGAAATCGTATTCTTCCCTCATTTCATTCACTTCGTTGCTTGTCTTACTTCTCTTCATAACTCCTCTGTTCCTTCTTTTTAGCTTTCCTGCTGCTGATGATACGTATTATTTCACCTCTTTCACAATATGATACCACAATTAATCTCTCTTTTGAAGACAATCCAATGTCGATATACCTGTGCTCGTCACTCGAATGGTCTGGATCATCAATCGTTACTGAAAATGGGTCATTAAAAACTGTCTTTGCCTCATCGAAGCTCACCCTGTGTTTCCTAACATTTTCATCCGCCTTCTCTTCATCCCATTCGAATGTGAGCGACAATCGTCCCTCCTTTGCTTTAGGCCCAACGGTCAATCTTATGAGCAGCCTTCCTCGTCACCTGGTCTTGGGATAGGAATTTATCTTGTGGTGAGTTGAATATACGAAGAAAGGAGGAATATGTCAAGAAGAGCTATGTAGTGACATTTTCAGGGAATTATGTAAAGATAAAAGCATGGAAAAAGCACAATGCGATCTAACGGAAGCGGGTCGCTCCTCTTCGGGGGTGGGTCCCGGTTGCGCAGGACCAGTGGTACTAAAATCTCCGGCCACAAGCTCCTGAGGGCCGAATCAACTGGCTCAGTTGAGCCCACCCGGATTGGACCAGCCCTTTGTCGCTGGCTCTGTTCAGACTGCGATAGGTCCTGTCCCAAAAGTCTCATCGTCACTGCGCTTCGCCGATCACCGGGGAACCTTCAAGGCCCGGTGGGGGATCGGCAGGATGAACTACAAGGTTGACCCTGGCCTTTATGCACTGGGGAATCCGGACGGGAAATCTCCGGTCCTTGTTACGGCCAACTACAAGATGAGCTTTGACAAACTCCGCGAGGCGCTTCCAGGCCGAGACGCATGGATATTGGTCCTCGATACCAAAGGCATCAATGTCTGGTGTGCGGCAGGAAAGGGAACTTTCGGGACAACGGAGCTCACTGCCCGCATCGAAGCAAGCGGCCTGGCCCGCATCGTATCCCATCGAGAACTGATTCTGCCCCAACTGGCCGGTCCCGGTGTCGCAGCCCACCTGATCAAAAAATCCTCCGGCTTCAAGGTAATTTATGGTCCCATCCGAGCCACTGACCTCCCATCTTTTCTGGACTCAGGATTCAAGGCCGCTCCTGAGATGAGGCTTAAGACCTTCACGCTCTGGGAAAGGGTGGAACTGATTCCCGTGGACCTTCTCCGTTCCCTCAAGGCAGCCGTCATTGTTATGGCCGCTTTCTTCCTCACCGATTCTCTCTGGAGGTCAGGGGGGTTTTGGCCGGATGGCGCGGGTCACGGCCTTTTCTCTATTCTGGCGATCCTGGTAGCGGTCCTGTCAGGGGCTGTTTTGACTCCCTTGCTCCTTCCCTGGCTGCCTGGCCGTGCCTTCTCTCTCAAAGGGATGATCATGGGTGCTCTGTCCACTTTCATCCTCATACCTTTCGGGTGGAGTAGCTGGGAAACAGGGAGGGGACATCTCGAACTGACAGCATGGTTCCTTTTGATACCGGCCATCTCAGCATATATTGCAATGCAATTTACAGGATCCTCAACCTACACATCTCTTTCGGGCGTGAGGAAGGAGATGCACTGGGCCGTTCCCCTGGAGATCGGAGCGGGAATCTTCGGCCTCGGTCTCTGGCTCGGCTCGCACATCATCTAAAAAGCTGGAATAGTGGAATGATGGAATGATGGAATATTGGGGAAGCAGAGGAATCGAAAAAGACGAAAGGCTTAACACTGCGGGAATGTTAAGAACACAGAGCAGTTTTCTTCTTTGTCGCGATCGTTCGTTTTCCCGCCATTGTATTCTTTTTCCTTGGTATTTTTCGTTTTTCCCATTATTCCATCATTCCAATATTCCATTATTCCGGTATTCCAAAGGAGTCCCTCATGAGTCAACTGGTCTATCTCAAGGATGTCGTCACCTTGAACCTTGACGGGGAGAAATGCATCGGTTGTGGAATGTGTCTACTCGTCTGTCCTCATGCGGTCCTGAGTCAGAGCAATGGAAAGGTTGAGATCAGGGACCGCGATGCCTGCATGGAATGCGGTGCCTGCGCCCAGAATTGCCCTGCCAAAGCGGTTACGGTCCGCTCAGGGGTGGGCTGCGCTACCGCGATCATCAACTCGGCCCTGGGACGCAAAAACGCTTCGTGCTGCTGTACGATTGATTCGAAAGAGACATCCGATGAGACAGCAGTTTGCACTTCCGGGACAAACTCCGGAAGCTGCTGTTAGATGGGTGAAATCCGGGGGGGGGGAATTGAAAAGAAGGTTAAGGTTACTGAAAAGACCTGTGCAGTGACAGGTCTCCCAGGTGCGGAACATTTTCTTCCTCTTTTGTCACCCCATGTCCTTGGCATGTTTCGCAGACGGTCGCTCCTTCGATTCTGTTAAACGACCGCCCGGATCCGCTGCATTCCGAACAAAAAACCATGCCATATTTCCCTGAACCGAACCTTCCGTTACACAATGTTTTCCCTTTCGTCATAATGACCTCCTTTTTAGATGGATTTGTACGCTCAAAGGACGGGGAAGGACAGACCTTCACGCTTTCTTCTCTTGTTCCATGAGAATAACACCCAAATGTTACAGAAGGGTTACAGAGAGTTCAAATTTGCGTGACAGAATAGTCGTGTTCATTTGAAACGCCACCCCTGCACGTAGTAGCCAAGATTCGGGTATTGCTGCGGGCAATTATGGCTCTGCGCCACGGTTCACTGCCTCTTGTTTTCAACGATTGACTGGGATATAACTGTTCTCAATTAAATTTCTGGGGTGAATAGAATGAACGAGAAACTCGCTTCTATCGTCGTTTTTCTTTTCATGCTGATCTCTCTGATCGGTGCCTCTCCAATCCATGGGCAAAGCCCTGTAAAATCGCTCACCCTCGTCTACAGTAACAACATCAACGGTGAGATCGACCCCTGCCCTACCTGAGGGCAAGAGAATCGTCTTGGCGGTCTCGCCAAGAGAGCAGCCTGGATCCAGGAGTTGAGGGAAACGGTAAAGGATCTCCTCGTGGTAGACTCGGGGGACCTTCTTTTCAAGAAATTTATTGTTCCGGTGTCAGGCGATGAGGTGAGGACAGCCACTGAAAAGGCCCAGTTCATCATCGAAGCATTCAATCTCATGGGCTACGGGGCCCTGGGAATTGGAGATGACGATCTGAGCCTGGGGAAGAATTTCCTGATAGAGATCTCCAGGAAGGCAAATTTCCCTTTCCTTTCCGGTAATCTATTCGATGAGGAATCTGGACGCCTCCTCTTTCAGCCCTATCTTGTGAAAGAGGTCAACGGCCTCCGGGTCGGAATCTTCAGCCTCCTCTCCCCTGATTTCTTTGATCCGGCCGATCCGAGGACAAAGGGATTGATCATCAAACCTCCGTCTGAAGTGGCCGAGAGCATGGTTAAGGAACTCCGACCTAAAACAGACCTTATCATCCTCCTCAGCCATCTCGGATATCCCAAGGATGTGGAGCTTGCCCAGGCTCTGCCGGGGATTCAAATCATTGTGGGAAGCCACTCGGGAATCAGTCTCGCCAATCCTCCCGTGATCAAGAACACTGTCATCCTTCAGACCCCCTCGAAGGGAATGTACGTGGGACGGCTCGATCTCAGCCTGATAAACAATGCATCGTCATTCTACAATATGACCACGAAGCAGTTGATAGAAAAGAACCTGAGTGACATCAAAGATCGACTCGCCACTGCGAATGCTCCGGAGACCGAAAAGGCTCGGTGGCGGATGTCCAAAGAGGGATTCGAAAAACAGTTGCACGAGTTCCAGGGAAAGAATGAATTCTCGAACACCCTCCTTCCCCTGACAGAACAGATGAGAGACCATCCTGACGTTGGAAAGAGGGCGGAGGCGCTTAAGCCAGGGGTTTCAGAAACAGCGAAATGATGCCACTGAGTGTCAATGGGTTAACCCTTTACCTGATAGATGGAGGATAGAATCTAACAACCCAAGGTTAAGGTTGAGGTTTAGGTTAAGATTTCAATTAACCTCAACGAAACCCAGATAAACAGAAATGTTAGAGATAAATTCTCAGAGTCTGATGTCTAAGAATCCTAACTTACAGGAGGAGCTCATGGGCACGGTGGAACAGCATCTTGCCGCGCTCTTGACTCCGGTCGTGCATAGAAGGCGCCCCTGGTGGACAACGAATGTCATGTTATTTCTGATTCATCCGACCAATCCGGACTGACAAGGTCTTCCGATGCCTGAAGAGCCTGGCACCAAAATGGAAGCACGGGGGCTCAATTTCTACTACGGGCCCTCCCATGCCCTGAAGAACATCAATATCGTGATCAGGGACCGTCACATTACGGCCTTGATCGGGCCTTCGGGATGCGGGAAATCGACCTTCCTTCGTACCCTCAATCGTATGAATGACCTCATCCCCCACATCCGGGTCGAAGGGACGATCACACTCGACCAAGAGAACATCTACCAGGCCGGAACGGACGTGGTCGCCCTTCGACAGAGGGTGGGCATGGTCTTTCAGAGGCCGAACCCTTTTCCAAAGAGCATCTTCGAAAACGTCGCCTTCGGTCCCCGGATACTGGGGAATCATTCAAAGAGCGCGATTGAAGAAAAGGTCGAGGGGAGCCTGAAAGCTGTAGGCCTCTGGCCGGAGGTCTCGGACCGGCTTGAGCGGGATGCCCTTGATCTGACCCTGGGCCAGCAGCAGCGTCTCTGCATCGCCCGGGTCCTGGCTGTTGAGCCGGAAGTCATTTTGATGGATGAGCCCTGCTCTGCTCTTGATCCCCTGGCAACGATGAGGATTGAAGAATTGATGCAAGAGCTTAAGAAAGATTACACCATCGTGATCGTCACGCACAACATGCAGCAGGCTGCCCGTACCTCCGACTGGACCGGTTTTTTTCTATTAGGTGAACTCCTCGAGTACGGCCAAACAGGAGATGTTTTTACGCGGCCCCAAGATACGAGAACCGAAAATTACATTACGGGAAGGTATGGATAAGAATTGGGGATGGCGAATGGCGGATGGCGAATATGAATAGGAATTGCGGATTGCGGATTGCGAATTGCGAATTGGAGAAAGCGCCAAATCCCAGGAAAATCCGATTCACCCAAAACCAAAATACCCAACAAAGCCCTTTCGGTCATTGGATATTGGTGCCTGGAGATTATTTGGGATTTGGATTTTTGAAATTGGGAATTCTCGCCATCCTTTTCCTTCCCCTTGTCTTGGCCACTGGTCCCCTGATGGGCTGCCAGCGGTCGAAGCCTGAAATCACGGTGGCCGGGTCTACCTCTGTTGAGCCCTTTGCCGAGCTTCTCGCAGAAGGGTACATGAAGAATCACCCGGGAAGCAACATCTATGTCCAGGGTGGGGGCTCCACAGCCGGGATTGTGGCTGCGAGAACCCATGCCGCAAACATTGGAATGTCTTCACGCTCCCTTCTGCCGGACGAAAACGACCTCCATCCCATAACCATTGCGAGAGATGCCATAGCGGTCATCGTCCATCCCAAGAACCCGCTCAATGATCTGCCTCCGGCCCGGATCGTGGGCATCTTCTCCGGACAGATAAAAAACTGGAAGGAAGCAGGATGGGAGTCCCATCCCATTGTCGTCGTCACCCGGGAAGAAGGATCGGGGACTCGGGAGACCTTTCAGAAGCTCGTCATGAAAAATGAGGAGATCACCCTCGCTGCCCTCGTTCAGGATTCGAACGGGGCAATCCGACAGGTGGTTTCAAACGATCCTCACACCATTGGCTACATCTCTCTGGGATTGGTGAATGAGAAGGTGAAGGCCGTGAAGATCTCAGGTGTCGAACCGAGCGTAGCGAATATCGAAGTCGGCATGTATACACTGGTCAGACCTTTCCTCTTTGTTTTTGACGCGGAGCCTGCGGGCATGGCAAAGGCCTTCCTCGATTTCGTTTTAAGCCCCGATGGCCAGAAGTTGCTGGAAAAGGAAGGCCTCGTCCCCGCCACCTTCAAGGTGCGTTAGGAGAAACGGTGGAATTGAAAGAAAAAATCATCGGGAAATCTCTCCTTCTTATCGCTCTCTCTTCGGTGATGATCCTGGGACTGATCACCTTCTTCATCTTCGAACAGGGCATTCCCCTCATCTCAAAGGTGGGCCCTCTCAATTTCATCCTCGGGGAGCGATGGGTTCCGAGCAAAGGAGAGTTTGGCATCTTCCCCATGATCGTCAGCTCCTTCTGGGTGACCGCCGGCGCCCTGGCCTTAGGCATCCCCCTGGGTCTCGCCTGCACGATCTTCCTCGCGGAGTGGTCCCCCCCTTCTTTCGCCATGGTGCTGCGCCCTGCGATCCATCTTCTGGCAGCCATTCCATCCGTCATCTATGGTTTCTGGGGCCTTGTCATACTCGTCCCCCTCGTGAGGGACCGTCTCGGCGGCCCCGGCCTGAGCATCCTCTCCGGCTCTCTCATCCTGGGGTTCATGACCCTTCCCACCATCATCAGCATCTCGGAGGATTCGTTGAAGGCCCTGCCACCCACTTATAAACAGGGGGCCCTCGCCCTCGGCGCAACGCACTGGCAGACGATCTGGAGGGTCCTGATCCCGGCAGCCCGCTCGGGCATCGTGGCCAGCATCATTCTCGGAATGGGACGAGCCGTCGGGGAGACGATGGCCATGATCATGATCCTCGGAAATGCGGTCCAGATGCCCTCCTCCTTTCTTGATTCGGCAAGGACGCTGACAACCAATATCGGCATCGAGATGGGCTACGCATCGGGAGACCATCGGCAGGCCCTCTTTGCCACAGGGATCGTCCTCTTCCTAATCATCATGGGCCTCAATTCCCTGGCCATCTTCCTTTCCCGGAGGAGGATGGGCTCATGATCACCACACGGGTAAGACACCTGACACAACGCATCGCAAAGGTTCTCGTCTGGACTGCAGCCCTGTCAACGATCGGGGTGATGATCCTTATTCTTTTTCAGGTCCTCCGCGAGGGAATTCCTGTGCTGAGCAGTCATTTCTTGCTTGATTCTCCAGAGTCCATGGGCCGATCCGGAGGTATTCTTCCCACGATTGTGGGAACCTTCGCTCTGACCGCTGTGGCCCTATTCTTCGCAGCACCCCTGGGGGTCGGAACAGCCATCTACCTCAAGGAGTATACCAGGGAAAGCCGTATCAGCCGTGTGATCCGATTTGGAACCGATTGCCTTGCTGGAGTGCCCTCCATCATCTTCGGGCTGTTTGGTTTCGTTTTTTTCGTCATCTACCTGAACCTGGGATGGTCTATCCTCTCCGGCGGCCTGACGCTGGCAGCAATGATCCTGCCCACCATTATTTCGACGGCCGAAGAGGCGGTCAAGGCAATCCCTATCTCTTACCGTGAGGTGAGCTATTCCCTGGGAGGCACAAAGTGGCAGACGGTCACGCGCGTGATCCTCCCCAGTGCCTTTCCCGGAATCTTCACAGGTATCATTCTCTCCGTGGGCCGGAGCATCGGCGAGACAGCGGCGGTCATTCTTACCGCCGGCTCCTCACTGCTCATGCCCACCTCCCTCTTCTCACCGGTCCGGACCATGTCCGTCCATTTCTATATTCTGGCAAGAGAGGGGATCTCCATGGAAATGGCTTACGGGACGGGCGCTGCGCTGATCATACTCGTCCTCCTTGTCAATACGATTGCCCAGTGGCTGATCAATCGATATATCCGTCAAAGGACGTAAGGGAGCCTCATGCCGACGGGAAATAAACTGGTCATTGAAGATTTCAGCTTCTATTATGATTCCCTTCAGGCTCTTTTCGGGATCAGCCTGGAGATTGGATCCAATGAGATTTTTTCCATTCTCGGACCGTCCCTGAGTGGAAAGACCACCCTGCTCAAGTCGCTCAACCGTCTGACCGATCTGATCCCGGACACAAAACATAAAGGAAGGATCCTTCTGGACGATACCGATATCTATGATCCGGCAGTGAACCTGACTGAGCTCCGTAAGCGGGTTGGAATAGTCTTCGATCTTCCGACTCCTCTTCCCATGTCGATTTTCAACAACGTGGCATACGGCCCCCGGCTCGCCGGTGTTTCGAGAAATCGGCTGCCTGAGATCGTCGAGAAAGCACTCCGGGCCGGGGTCCTCTGGGATGAGGTCAAAGACCGCCTTCACGATTCAGCCCTTCGGCTCTCGGGAGGACAGCAGCAGCGTCTCTGTATCGCCAGGGTCCTCGCCCTCGAACCGGAGATCCTCCTTCTCGACGAGCCCTGCTCGGGTCTCGACCCAATTTCTACAGCGAGCATCGAGGAATCCCTGATTCAATTGAAAAAAACGTACACCATCATTCTGGTCCCTCACAATATTCAGCAGGCTTCCCGCGTGGCAGACCGGACTGCCTTCTTCTTAAGTGGCGAGGTCGTTGAGGTCGGGGCTACTTATGAAATCTTCACCAGGCCGAAGAATAAGAAAACAGAAGATTACCTGACGGGCCGGTTCGGTTAAAGGGAGGTATCCTCGAATTATGAAAAATGACCTTTAATTGCCCTCTCCCGCTCGCGGGAGAGGGTGTGGGTGAGGGTGAGACATTGCGGGTTTCCCCCTCACCTCAATCCTCTCCCCCCGTCGGGGGAGAGGAGATACTGTGTGCTATTTTCTGCAGAATAGGAAGGAGGTCGTTGTGGACAAGCATACCCATTTTGAAAGAGAGCTCGAAACGTTAAAAGAGAATCTACTTCTCATGGCGACACTCGTCGAAGAAGCGCTTCGAAATTCGGTCCAGTCGATCGTGCAAAGGGATTCGAATCTTGCACAAAAGACCTTCGACGGAGAAGACCGGATTAACAAATTGGAGATCACGATCGATGATATGTGCCTGAAGCTCCTTGCGCTGCGGCAGCCTATGGCCGTTGATCTTCGGTTCATTACCTCGGCAATGAAGATCGTGACCGATCTGGAGCGGATGGGTGATCAAGCCGTCAACATTGCGGAAAGGGCGGTATCCTTAAATCAGGAACCTCAGCTCAAGCCCTATATTGACATCCCGAGGATGGCCGAGATTGCTCAAACCATGGTCAAGGATGTGCTTGACGCCTTTGTCAATGGGGATTCGAAACTGGCCCGGTCTGTATGCGAAAGGGATGACATTGTCGACGGATTGAACGACCAGGTCTTTCGCGAGCTTCTGACCTTCATGATTGAGGACCCAAAAACAATCACAAGGGCCGTTCATCTGATCATCGTGTCTCGCTGTCTGGAGCGGATTGCCGACCACGCCACAAACGTCGCGGAGGATGTGATCTTCATGGTGGATGCGCGGGTGATCAAACACCACGCTGACGTCCGGGAGCAAGAGGAAAAAGGAGGCACCAAATCCCAAGCACCAAATCCCAGATAAATCCATCAATCATCAATGGTCAATGTGCAATGTGCAATTATCAATGCAGCAAGACAATTCAAAATGAGAAATGATCATGAAATCGTCCGCTGAGAATTGATGATTGTCAATTGACCATTGATAGTTGACCATTGCTAATTGGTTCTCTTACAGGGTTCATCCAGATGTACAGCACCGATCTCGAAGTTCTCAAGCATCAAGTCATTGTCGAGACGTACCGGTCGAGCGGGCCCGGTGGACAGAGGAAGAACAAGACCGAAACCGCTGTCCGCCTAAAACACCCGCTCTCAGGGATTACCGTCTCCGCCACGGAACACCGTTCCCAGGCGTTAAACTTCAAATTGGCCTTCGAGAGGCTCAGGGAGCGCCTGATCAGGCTTAACCGTCCAAAGAAACGCCGCATTCCAACCTCTGTTTCAAGGGCAGCCCGGGAGAGAAGGATCCAGGCGAAGAAGATTCAATCCCAGAAGAAGAGATTCAGGCGGGAACCCTCGGAAGAGTAAGCCGCTTCGTTGTTCCGGCCACCACTAACCAAGGGGTGACAGGCACTTTGACTTTATTTCGGGTCTTGACCCTAAGCAAAGTCAAAAAACTTCACCCTCCGTGCCTGTGGTGAGATCGGTTTAGATAAAGAATTCGGCGACGTTGATGTTGTACTCGTTGGGGTCGAGGGTTCTTACAATGGTCCGTTTGAATCCCCCGGTGACCGGGTCCGCTTCCCGAAGATCGACGACTTCTCCTTTCCGATATTCTCCGTCGCTGTAATAGACAAGGCAGATCTTCGGCCGCTCAAGCTGCTCGACATCCTCCTGTGTCTCCGTAACGATTCCCATCTCATTGGTGTTGAGCAGGACCAGGGTTCCCAGGGGAAAGACGCCGATCATGTTGATGAATACTTTGACCAGGCTCGGATCGAAATCTTTGCCGCTTCGTTCCAGCATGAACCCCAGGATCTTTTCCGAAACGTAGGGAAATCGATTGTAGACCCTTGGCCGTACCAGGGCATCGTAAAAATCAGCGAGGGTGATGATCCTCCCGAACAGCGTGATCTTTCTCTTCCGGGTCAATTTCGGGTAGCCGGTCAAATCGTATTTGAGGTGGTGCTCAAAAGCAGCATCCACCATGCGGGTGGAGAGCTCCCCCCATTCCTTCATCCTCATGACAATCTCCGCCCCGATCAGGGGGTGAGATCGGACAATGGTCCACTCCTCCGGTGATAATTTCCCCGATTTGTTGATGATCTCCCTGGGAATCCTCGTCTTCCCGATGTCGTGAAACAAGCCTGCCATCCCCAGATGGGAGAGATGTTTTTTCGGAATCCCAACTCTCTGGCCCAGGGCGATGGCGTAGATAGCGACATTCACCGAATGATTGAAGGTGTATTCATCGTAATTCTTGATATTGGCCAGTCCGAGCAGCGCTGCCTCGTCCTGCATCACCGCGTTGACGGCGTTTTGCATGAGGCGTTTTGCCTTTCGGACATTGAGGACCTTCTGATTCCTGACGTTATCCACCACTTCCTTGACGAGTTGAAGGGTCTTGAAATAGACTTCTTTCGAATATCGCTTCCGATCCTCCGAATCGACGTAAATCTCCTCGTCCTTGAAAGATTCCAGCTTTCCCACGGAGATGCCGGAAATGTCGCGATATTCGAGCTGTTTTTTTACGTAGAGGTAGTTGCTCTCATTATTCTCCTCCAATCCGGATAGGAGGTAGATAAAATCTCTGAGATCCTCCTCCCTCACCTCTTGTGAAAACTCCATCTCGCCGATCCAGCGCTTTCGCATCTCATGGAGGAACGACCGGACAATGGGGTACTTATCGGCCCCTACCGCAATACGGATATTGTTCAGGAAAAAAATATCCCGCACGATCTTGAGGAAAAGGCTTCCTTCTGACTGAATGACGGAGTTGACCAACTGGCGGCACTCCTGGCAGAGTCTGTCGATGATCGCATTCTTTCGGTCATACAGGAGGCTGCCCTTAAGGAGGCGATAGAACCTGAAGACAAACTCTATGCCCCATTGGATGGCAAGCTGTTCGTGATCAACGGAAGATTTGTCCTCTGGCATCGGATCACCCACTCCGTAACACGATTGGAATAATGGAATAATGGAACATTGATGAATTCGTAAAAAGTCGAAAAGGGCTAATGCTCGTCATTCCGGCGAAAGCCGGAATCCAGTGAACTTAGGTAGTTATGAAAACACTGGACACCGGTTTTCACCGGTGAGACGACTTTTTACGAGATCATCAACATTGAAATAGTGAGAAAAAGAAAGGGCGAAAAAACCAAGTCACCCCAAAGTCTTCCTGTTCGGGTTTCCCATTGTTCCATTATTCCAATATTCCATTCTTTCATTGCTTTTAACCGGGATAGCTCCGCATGGCCCTCATGCAAACCTCCCGAAGGCCGTCGTCCTTCGAAGATCTGCCCGCTTCCAGGACAGCTCTTGCCTCCGGAGTACGGATCATGGCGAGGGCATTCGCTGCTCCTATACGAAGCTCATCGAGCTTTCCCCGGGCAAACCAGCTCTTTCGCTCCAGCAACTGCTGAAGGATCGGAATGGCCTCGTTGGAACCGACCATTCCGATCGCATCGAAGAAGGCCTTGATCTCCACAGGTTCTTTCTTCTGGAAGTCTTTCGACTGGGTCACCTCCAAAAGAGGACCCAGACCTGCTGATTTGCCGATCTTTCCCAGATTGATGGCAGCCGTGCTCCGGATGCGGATGTCATCATCCGTGAGGGCCTTACCGAGTAATCCAATCGCCTTCGGCCCCCCGATCAACCCCAGTGCCTGAACCACCTCCCGTCTTACCCGGACCTCTTCGTAGTTGAAGACCTTTTGCAGGTAAGGAATGGACTGTTCTTTCCCGATCCGTCCCAGGACGTAAACAATATTCCGGACGAGGTACCACCTCCGGTCTTCAATAGTGGGAGCAATGTCCTCAATGGCATTTTTCCCGACCTCGGCAAGGGCATCGCAGAGAATCCTCCTGGTCTTGGAATTCTTCAGGTCCCCCAGCAACTTGATCAAAGGCTTGATAGCGTTTTTCTGGAAAAGCACCAGATAACCATTTACGTCTTCGGGACGAACCCCTTCTTCCCTCTCCAGGACTCTCCCGATCCGCTCGATCCTCTGCTCCTCTCCAGCCTCCCCGATCAGTTTCCGGAGGGTCTCCCTCTGCCAGTCATTGAGGTCGTAGGTCTTGAGAACGATATAGACCCGCTTCAACACATCGCTCGCCCTTTGGAAATCCCCAAGGGTGATCAGCGCATCGAGAATCTTGATAAGGACATTGGCTGCATCTTGATAGGGTTCCTGTTCTTTTTCGAGGGCCAGGATCTCAAAGAGGATATCAATGATATTAAATACGAAGGTGGGGTCAATCTCAGCCTCAACCTCTTTCCTTAAGCCATCCACTTCGTCAAGGGTCAGGAAATAGACGCTCCGATTCGAGGCAATGGAAGGGGGTTCCTCCACCATCTTCAACAGGATTTCGTCAAGGCTGATCTGGTCATCCGCTTCGCCTTCGAGAAGATCCGTTTCCACCCGGTGCGAGGGAGGTTGAAAGATCAAATTCCTCCTGAACTGGTCGACGGTTTCCGGGATGAGTGTCGGTGTCTCCTCAAAGACCTCGTCGGTTGCCAGATAGCTGATATGGGCGAAATCTCTCTCCCACAGAAGCGTAACGAGGTCATCCTCCAACTGGTTGATGTTATCAGAGCGCTTGATCGTTTCGATCAGCCCGTAGACCTCCCCGTCTTCCAATCCCTTCATAAACCGGAGCTCTCGAAGACCGTCCTTGTAAAGGAGGAAGGCGAGACTGCTCTTGATGTCCCTGTTTTCGTACAGGACCTTGCCTTTGAAGGAGAGCTGAAACTCTCCGATTTGAAAGATGAAGACCGGGTATTTGACCAGGAAAAAATGAAACTTCTTGAAGAGCTGTTCCCGGAATCCCTTGAGAGTAGGATTATCGGGAGGATAAAACCGGAAGGCCTTGACTGTTTTGACCAGAGCGCTGATCAAATCTCTGGCCAGCAGGAGCTCCTCGTCGGCCTCCACTCCCTCGACCTGTGGCATCTCTGCGCTCACATCGAGCGCCTTCTTCTCCCCTGCCAATTCCTCAGGCATAGGTCTTTTCCCCGCAAATTGGTGAGATGGGTCTATATTTACGCGTTTTGATGTCCTTTGTCAATATTTTTTTATTTCGGTCTCGCAGTGGGCTGCCCTATCCTCTTGAAGGGAGGAAGAGGAGATGCTATCTTAGGGAGAGCTCTTTTTCGTTCCATCCACTCCGGATTGAGCAAGTGCGAAAAAATCGGGAAAACTCCGAAAAAATGGGATGAAGGACAGGGCCGGCCAAGAGAACGGGAGGTACGATGACCAGATGGACCGTCCGCCAGGGACTCTTTACATTGTTTCCACCCCGATCGGAAATCTGGAAGACATTACCCTGAGGGCACTCCGGGTCTTAAAGGAGGTGGACCTGATTGCTGCAGAGGATACGCGGCGAACCGGTCTCCTTCTCAAGCACTTCGGTATCGACAAGCCACTCACGAGCTACTTCGAAGGCAACGAGTTGAGGAAACGGGAGTTCATCCTTTCGCGATTGAAAGAAGGGAGTGACGTCGCCCTCGTCTCAGATGCAGGGACACCGGGGATATCCGATCCCGGTTTCCGTCTCATCCGGCTGGCCATTGAAAACGATGTCTCTGTGGTCCCTGTTCCAGGCCCCTCTGCCGTCGTTGCTGCCTTGAGTGTGGCTGGCCTACCCACCGATTCCTTTTTCTTTAAGGGATTTCTTCCTCATAAATCGAAAAAGAGGAGAGATCTTCTGGAGGAGCTGAAAGAGAGGAGGGAGACGCTCGTCTTCTATGAATCCCCCCATCGGATTGTTGAGACCCTCCAGGACGTTCTGGATATCCTGGGAGACCGGGAAATAGCCCTTGCCCGTGAACTGACGAAGGTTTATGAGGAGGTGCTAAGGGGAGGGGTGAGTGAGATTCAGAAAGGAATCGGATCGAGGCGGCTAAAAGGCGAAATCGTGGTCGTTGTCTCAGGGAAACGGAAGTGACGATATCCATCTTGTGACGATACTCACCTTGGGCGGGGAATTCTTCAACTCAATCCCTGGGAGATTTGGCCCTTTCCTCCGGATTTGGCTCGGGATGAACCGTCACATCGGCGTTCGGCACGACCTGCTCGATGGCATGTTCGATAGCCCTGGTGAGATCGTGAGCTTCTTTCAGGGTCTGATTACCGTCCACCGAGATATGGATATCCACAAAGAGCTGTGCTCCCGAGTAACGAAGACGGACATTATGGCAATCGATGACGCCGGGGACCGCTTCTGCGGCCGATACGATTTTTTTCTCAATGCCTGCAGGTGCGGCATCTAACAACTGCTGAACGGTCCGAATCCCTAATCGCGTTCCAACGCAGACTACAATAAGAGCCACTCCAAGGGCTGCCACCGTGTCGCCTTGGTCGAGAAAACCCAAGGCTGGAACCCAATCGCTCATCTTTACAGAGAGGAGTCCGAAGATCACCACCCCGGAACTCCATATGTCTGTGCTGAAGTGAAGAGCATCCGCTTCGAGGGCCTGGCTATGGTACCTTTTCGCCGCCCGAGACAATACCCGGGACCTGGACAAATCGACGACGATCGATATCGCCATGACGATGAAGGACCAGAGGTTGACCTCCACCTCCACGCGATGATACAGGAACCGATGGACGGCTTCATAAATGATCCAGAGACAGGTTCCTAAAAGGAGCAGGGTTTCGAAGAGGGCGGAAAGATTCTCCGCCTTCCCATGGCCGTAAAGGTGGCCCGGGTCCGCCGGTTTATCCGAGTACCAGACTGCGAAAAGCGTCATCATCGCAGCCATCAGATCGAGACCCGAATGAGCGGCTTCGGCAAGGATCCCCAGGCTGCCTGTCAGAAGCCCGACGATGAGCTTCATGCCGGTGAGACCCACAGCGGCGATGACAGAGCTGAGTGCCGCGGATCTCTTCTCATTGGCTCCGTGATGAGAACCGTTTGCAGCGGCCATAATCAGAAATTATCCACCTTGTTTAAATCCGGGCGGAAGCGAATTCCGACCTCCAACGTATTGTCAGTCAGCTCCTTGGGGATAGGCGGAAAAGGGGCTGCCTTCTTGATCGCACGCATCGCCATCTGGTCGTAAACAGAATTACCCGACCTTTTGTCATACGAGGTTTTTTGGACTTTCCCTTCTCTGTCGATGACGACGACAATGATTGTTACAAGATCTGCCTTTCCCTTAAGAACGTCCTCAGGAAGGGTCCATTCTTCTTGAATTTTAGCCCAGATCACACTGCAGTACTCATCCAGCTTGGAGACCGAAGAAGACCCGTCAGGAGAGCCCCAGGGCACACCTCCCGGCGGTCCGCCTGACCCCGTGCCGCTTCCTGAGCCTGTTCCTCTCCCTGACGCTGATGCTAAGCCTGTCCCCGATCCTACGTCTGTTTCCGATCCTAAACCTGTTCTCGGCTTCGAGCTGGTTCCTGTTCCCGGCACTTTTCCGAGTCCCGATCCCGGTGAAGCTAAATCCCTGGTGAGTGGCTGAATTGGACCCTGGGTTGGGGTGATCACAGCCTGTCCACTGATGGATCGTTCCCTGGCTGACCCATCCCCCCGTCCTCTTTCCGGTTTACCCCGTTGGGCAATCCTCTTTTGAATCTCATCCATTGCCTGCCTTTTATGAACATCCTCCATCGCCTCCTGAAGGGATCTTTCGGGTTTCCTCTCCTGCTTGGACTTCTCACCTTTCTTGAAGGAATTCGAAATGCCCGGAGTCACCTCAGGTTCTGGCAACTTTTCATACGACTTCCCTTTCTTGGCAGGCGTGGCGGGTTCACTCCTTCCAGGTCTGTCCTGTTTTTTCCCTGCCTTCTTTTGGGGGGGGCTCGCCTTTTCAGCCACCTCACTCTTTGCAGCATTCTCATCCGTCCTCAGTGATTCGCTCGATGAGGGGGCGGGTTGGGCTCCGGAGGGACCTGGTCCAGATCCGGCTCGTCCTGTTCCTACCCCTGTCCCTCCAGATGAAAGAGGTCGAAGCGTAACTCGATAAACGGAGGATCCGCCTTTAGGGACAGAGGGTCCCAAGCTGATAGCAAAGAAGGCGATGAAGGCCACATGGAGCAGAAGCGAGAAAACCCCTGTCTTCAGGAATCCGCCCGTATCAGACGGGACCGGATTCACCCAAGGCCCTCTCTTGCTTCGGCGGTGAACGGGGGAGGCTGACCGCACCCTCTCTCTGTTGACCTTCTCGAAATCGGGCCGGCCCGGAAGCCTGCCTTCGCCTAATCTTTTCATTTTTTCCAGCTCTGTTTCGGGCCTCCTTTTTTCACACTCCATTAGGAGAAGATGCCCGATCGATGATAGCCCCCAAAATATCCTCCGGAAAAATCCATCACAGGAGATGAAACTTAATCGGGATGCTTACCCACACAGAGACAGCGATATCTTCCTTCTTTGCGGGAACGAATTTCCATTTCTTCACAGCCGCGAGAGCAGACTGATCGAGTACTTCATGGCCTGATGACTTTTTAACCTCGATCCGACCCACCTGGCCGCTGGGAAGAACCTCTACCCGGAGCATCACCACCCCCTGATACCCCATTTTTTTAGCTTCCGAAGGATAAACGGGGTCTGGATTCTCGGCATATCTGGGCCGGGGGAGGCCCCCTCCCCCGTTTCCGGAGCCGCCATTTCCGGTGCCTCCCTTCCCGGGGCCTTCGTTTCCACTCCCTCCACCGCCACCCGATCCGTTTCCCGGTCCCAAGCCGTAAGCCCCCTGTCCCACACCCGATCCTTTCCCGCCGCCTCCTATGTCTCCCTGTCCCGTTCCTGACCCTTTCACAAAGCCTCCGAGACCTCCCTGCCCCGTTCCTGATCCTTTCCCGAATCCTCCGAGACCTCCCTGCCCCGTCCCTGATCCATTCCCGGAGCCTCCCGGATCTCCCTGACCCGCTCCCGATCCTTTTCCAAAAACTCCCGGGCTTCCCTCTCCCGTCCCTGATCCCTTTCCGGGGCCTCCTCCATCCACACCTCCACCCCCAACCCCTGTCCATGCAACAGAGGCACTCCGGGTGGCTTCTCCACGCTTAATCGCTGTTCTTTCCTCAGATTCTGCATCAGGAGGGCCGTGCTCAAACAGGACCCTGGGAGAAAAATGGGAGATAGGTTTAGAAGGCTCCTTCTCCTTCTTCTTGATTTCCGAATCTACATCCAGAGGGACCATCGCTGCTATGACAGGGACCTCTCTCACTGTCTTCGGTTCTTCTTGCAGCTTTGCTGTCTTCGGTTCTTCTTCCGGCTTCACCGTTTTTGGTTCTTCTTGTGGCAGAAGCAACTGCGGTTTTTTGAAGGATATCTCTGCAACAACAGGCTCGACGGGCGCCGCCATCTCCTGGTCCGCATTTTTCTTCACGGGAGCAGGTTCCGGGAGATCCACCTCTTGTATCCACTTTTTCTCTTCTTTTTGAACCCGGGGTTCTGCCGGCAGAAGCGGGGGAAGAGACGATTTCCGGGCAAGCGTTGGTCGGAGCCTCGCGGGTTTGATTCCCTTATCTGAAGGCACGAGAGGCTTGATCATAACCTGGCAGACGGTGGGCTCGCACTTTGTCGCCGCCAGCCTGAGATTGAGAACCACCAAGGCAATCAAGGCAATGTGGAGGAGCAGGGAGAAGAATCCCGTCTTCAGGAATCGGCCCTTGCCGGAAGCGACCGGTTCTATGGAAAGATGTCGTTTTTCCTCTCCCTCTTGCGACCCTTTCATTTCTTCAACTCTATTCCTAAGCCGGGGTTCTTCACGCCAGCCTTCGTCAACACATCCATTACCTGGATGACAGAATCATATTTGACGTTCTTGTCCCCGTTGAGAATCACAGAGGTGTTGGGCTTACTTTTCATCATTGCCCTCAGCTTGTACTTTAATGTATCCAGGTCAATCCTGGCATCGTCCAAAAAGACCTCACCCTGTGCGTTGATGACAATAAGTACATCCCGGGAGGTTTCCTCAGATGCGGACGCCTGCGGCAGTTGCACCGTCATGCTGGACTGGTAAATGAAGGGGGTAGCGATCATGAAGACGATCAACAAAACCAGAACCACATCGGTAAAAGGCGTGATGTTAATCTCCGCCATCAATTTCGATTTTCTCATTTTCCTCTTCATGTTTTACTCCATTCGTATCAGATCGATGAGCTCGGAGGCGCACAACTCCATATCCGTTATGAAATTTTCCACCTTCTTCGTGAAATAATTAAAGGCAATGACCGCAGGGATAGCCACAAAAAGGCCTGTGGCCGTACAGACCAGTGCTTCTGCGATTCCTCCGATGACCACGCTCATCCCCCCTGCCCCAGCGCCAGAAATATCGTGAAATGCCCTGATGATCCCCAGAACCGTCCCGAAGAGCCCGATATAAACAGCCGTGTTCCCGATGGTTCCCACAATGCTGGTATGTCGCTCCAACTTCGTGGTCTCGATGGCAATCTCTCGCTCCATCGCGTTTGAAATCTCCTTCTCGGGACGGCCGGAAAAATCAAGCCCCGAAGAGACCACCCGGGAGAAGGGGGTTTCAGAATCCTGGCAGATTCCCATTGCCGTTTCCAGATCACCCTTCTTTAATGCTCTTTTTATGCCGATCATAAATTCCATCCGGTTGACCCTGGATCTCCTCCTGTAATAGATCAGCCTCTCCAGAAGGATCGTCACGGACAGAACGGAACAGAAGAGCAAGACATACATCGTGAATCCGCCGATTTGAAGTATTTCCCAGACCGTTTTTCCTGCAAACATTTACCTCACCTCTTTAAAATGACTTGTTGCTGCCGGTTCAGAATGAACTCTTCCTTCCATAGACACCCGATTGAAAGATAAGTTCAAAGGTCACCCGGGAATTTGATCGCACTCCGATCTTCTCAACAAGAAAGAATAGGGAAAGCTGAGACGGGTGACAATGACCTGCCAATGGAAGCGGAGACCCGCTTAGGGTATGGCAGCCAATTTTTAAGATTTTTATAGGATAATTTCTCCCTTGTGTCAAATTGGTGCAAGCGGAGTATGCGGAAGGAGACAAGGGTGGCATAGAGCAACGCCTGTGGGGCAAGGATCAGAAACTCATTGATCCTCCGACTGCGGCATAGCCTTGCCCTTCGGAACAAGAAAGAGAATGCGTTCAGGATTAACCACGATCTTTTGGCCGGAGAGCCAACGGGTTGATTTCCTTTCCACAATTCTTTATTGTTACGTTGATCGGGGAGAAGCATGACTGACTCTTCAACAAACCCGTCCGTGAATATCCTTGTGGTGGATGACGAGGTGAACATCCGCAAGACCTTATCCGTCTGTCTTGAGACCGAAGGGTATAGGGTGATAGGTGTCAGCAATTTTCAGGACGCCTTGGCAGAGGCTTCAAGGAGATCTTTTGACCTGGCTTTTGTTGACCTTCGACTCGGTACTACAAACGGCCTTGAATTAATAAACGCACTGCTCGGGGCAGCGCCCTGGCTGAAGATTATCGTCATTACCGCTTACGCTTCGATCGACACCGCCGTAGAGGCCATGCGCCGGGGCGCAACCGACTATCTTCCGAAGCCTTTCACGCCCACCCAGGTAAAACTCGCAGTCCGAAAAGTGGCAGAATTGCGACTGCTGGAGCAAAAGATAGCCTCCCTGCAGGAAGACCTGGGGAGCATTATTCCCGCCGTCGAATTTTCAAGCACGAACCCTTCCATGGAACGAGCCCTGAATCTGGCCCGTCAGGTCGCCCCTACCGATGCGACGGTTCTCCTGCGGGGAGAGAGTGGAACCGGAAAGACCGTCTTGGCCCGTGCCATTCATGGCTGGAGCAAGCGGGTTGATAAACCCTTTGCCGTCGTTTCCTGCCCCTCCCTTTCTGCGGAACTTTTGGAAAGTGAACTCTTCGGCCATGTCAAAGGGGCGTTTACCGGTGCGATCCGTGATAATCCAGGCCGTATCGCCACCTGCGAGGGAGGAACGCTCTTCCTGGATGAAATCGGGGATCTCCCTCTGGCCCTGCAGCCTAAACTGATGCGATTTCTCCAGGACCGGGAATTTGAGCGCGTGGGCGACCCTGTGACGCGGAAAGCCGATGTTCGCATCATCACCGCGACAAGCAGTGATCTCGAAGGAGCGGTCAAAGAGGGCAAGTTTCGGGAAGGTCTCCTCTACCGCCTCAATGTGATCCAGATCGAAATTCCCCCTCTCCGGGAACGTCCTGAGGACGTGGCACGCCTCGCAATGCAACTGATCTCCTTCTATGGCCGTGTGCATCATCGCCGTTTTCTCGGTTATACTGACGAGGCCATGCAGGCGCTCAACAGTTATTCCTGGCCAGGGAACATCAGAGAATTGCGTAATGTGGTGGAACGGGCAGCGATTCTCTGCCAATCGGATCGGGTGGGAGTAGAACATCTTCCGGAAAAACTGCCGCCCGGGAGCACCTCTCCAAAGGTAGGAGATCCGGTCAGTCTGGAAGAGATTGAGGAGGAGCATGTGCGCCGCGTCCTTGCAGGTACAAAATCCCTACAGGAAGCCGCTGATATCCTTGGGATAGACCAGGCTACTCTCTGGCGGCGCCGGAAGCAATACGGGATATAGCTCGCACGGCATTCCCACACCTTCCTCAGCTCCACTTGCATCATTCAATGGGTTCTTTTGCCATCCATTGAAAAATGCAAGGACTATTCCGAGATCAAAACTCCATTCTTTATCGATCTCCATAAGTTAGCAGCATTCTTTTTTTGGCACTTCTTTTGCTGAATTCACATTTCCTGTGTTCTCTTGTTTTCACTTTTGATATAATGATTCCGTTGACAGTACACTAAATGTTGAGGTGGGCAGTTGAGTCTTCGTCAAAAGATTTCGTTTGGATTTGGTGGGCTCCTCGTGATCATCGTTGTGATTGGCATCCATAGTATCACTCAAATCAACGAACTGGGCCAGTCCATTGATGTCATTCTTCGAGAAAATTACCGGAGTGTGATCGCATGCCAGGAGATGAAAGAGGCCCTGGAACGGATGGACAGCGGAGCACTTTTCACGGTTTTAGGCCATGAGAGAGAGGGCAAAGATCTGATCACAACGAATGAACCCCTTTTCGAAAAGGCGCTCCACGTCGAATTAAACAACATCACTCTGCCAGGGGAAGGTGATAAGGCAGAATCCCTTCGATCTCTTTTCAGCCAATACCGCGAAGCCCTCAAAGTCATTTGGGACCCTGCGGTGAATCGGGGCGTCAAACACGAGATCTATTTTTCCACGTTGCTCCCTCTTTTTCAGAAGATTAAGGACACGGCCGATGACATTCTGCGAATGAACCAGGAGAACATGGTCGCCGCGGACGTGCAAGCCCGGAAGAAGGCGTTATCCGCCCGGCAGCGAATGTATATCATGCTTTTCGTCACAACGATTGTGGCAGGAGGTTTTATCCTGTTCGCGGGCAGATGGATCCTTCAACCCATCACCCGTTTGATCCTCTCCGCAAACGAAATCAAGCAGGGAAACCTTGACCTCGTTGTTCAGAGCAACTCCCGGGATGAGATCGGTCAGCTCTCGGAAGCATTTAATGAAATGGCAACCAGTCTTCGAGAATATCGGCGAAGCGGCCAGACGAGACTCCTTCGGATCCAGCGTTCTGTCCAGCAGGCCTTTAACAGCCTTCCCGATCCGATTGCCGTGCTTAGCCCGGAAGGTCAGGTCGAAGTGGCAACCGAAGCCGCCAAAGAGGCCTTCGGGTTGAAACCCAATATCAAGATCCACGATTTACCCTACCGCTGGATGGCTACCCTTTTTGAAGAAACTCTCAAGGGTGCGAATCCAAAAGGAGAACCAGGCGTCGTCCAGCAGTTTGTCCGAAGCGAGGAAAAATTCTTTCGCCCCAGGGCTGTTCCGATTCTGGATGCGGAGAAACAGCCCGCCGGTGTCCTTCTCATCCTCCGTGATGTCACACAGCAGCTCCAACAGGACGAAATGAAGAAAGGGGCGATCTCGACCGTTTCTCATCAATTGAAGACACCGCTGACCTCGATTCGCATGGCAATCCACCTCCTCCTCGAAGGGAAAATCGGGGAGCTCACTCCCAAACAGGAAGACCTCCTCATGGCTGCCCGGGAGGACGCCGATCGTCTATACACGATCCTTGAAGAACTCCTCGATATCAGCCGCATCGAATCCGGGAGGGCCCAGATGGATTTTCGCCCCTTTTCTCCACATTCCATGGTTCTGGAGGCAATGGAGCCGTTCCGGAGCGCAGCCCTCGACCGGGGGCTGACCCTGAGCGTCGATCTTCCCAATGATCTGCCCGACGTGTGGGTAGACATGGCTCGCATCACCCATGTCTTTGCAAATCTCCTCTCGAACGCCCTGAAATATACCCCCGCCGGGGGCAGCGTCTCCGTGTCTGCCCAGGCCGAAGAGGAGTCTGTCTGCTTTAAGGTCTCCGACACGGGGATCGGGATCCCCGATCAATACCTTCCGCATATCTTCGAACAGTTCTTCCGGGCTCCCAATCAGACGACGGAGACAGGGGCAGGCCTTGGCCTCGCGATCACAAAGGAAATTGTTATTGCCCACGGTGGGACGATCCGTGTGGAAAGCCGGGAGGGTGTGGGAAGCACTTTCAGTTTCACTGCCAAACGGGCAGATAGAGTCTCAAAGGAGGTCATCGACTCATGATCGATCTGATCTACGTCTTAATCCCAATCATTTTTTTCGGCCTATGCGTATTGTACGCACAGGCTTGTGAAAGGCTTTAAACATGATTGACATTTTCGGTGGCATAATCGGTTTGGCCCTGATTGTATATCTGTTCGCCACAATCCTTCGACCAGAGAAGTTTTAACTGCGGAGCACACTCATGGATATTTGGGGATGGATCCAGTTGGCGCTGTTCGTTGGCGTTTTGCTATTGCTTACCAAACCAGTGGGACTTTACCTGGTCCGCGTTCTGGATACCGAAGGAAAGACCTTTCTCGATCCAGCTCTTAAGCCGATGGAGGGGCTTTTGTATCGTCTTTTCGGTTTGGACTCGAAAAAGGAACAGGATTGGAAGCATTATACCCTGTCCATGCTTGCCTTCAGCCTGGTCGGGTTATTGTTCACCTATACCATCCTTCGCCTCCAGCACCTCCTTCCGCTGAACCCACAAAAATTTGGACCGGTTAGTCCTGACCTTGCCTTTAACACTGCCGTCAGTTTCACAACGAACACCAACTGGCAGAATTATGGGGGCGAGTCTACTCTATCTTACTTCTCGCAGATGGTTGGTCTTGCCTTTCACAACTTCGCCTCCGCAGCCACAGGTATCGCCATAGCAGCAGCCCTGGTGCGCGGGATTGCTCGACATACTGCTAAAACCATCGGTAATTTCTGGGTGGACCTGGTGCGCACAAATCTCTATCTGCTCTTGCCGATTTGTATTGTTTATGCCCTGTTCCTGGTGTCTCAAGGGATGATCCAGAATTTCAAACCTTATGAGACGGCACGATTGGTCGAATCCACCACCCTTCAGGTTCCCGGGAAGGACGCGACCGGCCATGAAATCAAGGATGACAAGGGCAATCCTGTCATGGAAGACCAGAAGATTGAAACGCAGACGATTCCACAGGGACCTGTGGCCTCCCAGGTGGCGATCAAGATGCTTGGAACGAACGGCGGCGGATTTTTTAATGCCAATGCCTCCCACCCTTATGAGAACCCGACACCCCTGTCAAACTTTATTCAGATGCTTTCTATCTTTCTCATCCCGAGCGGCCTGACCTATTATCTTGGCCGGAAGGTGAAGAATCAGAAGCATGGTTGGGCGGTCTGGGCCGCTATGGCGGTTCTTTTCCTCGGTGCTTTCCTGGTCTGCTGGTGGGCAGAGAGCGCTGGAAACTCACGGTTATATGCTCTGGGTGTTGCCCCCGAGAGCGGAAGCATGGAAGGGAAGGAAGTCCGGTTCGGGATCTTTAACTCAGCTCTATTTGCTACCATTACTACGGATGCCTCTTGTGGTGCAGTCAATTCAATGCATGACTCCTTTACACCCCTGGGCGGGTTAATTTCCCTCTTTAACATACAGTTGGGAGAAGTCGTCTTTGGCGGTGTTGGAGCGGGTTTGTATGGAATGTTGGTATTTGTGGTCCTGGCTGTTTTTCTTACCGGTTTGATGGTCGGCCGCACGCCTGAGTATCTGGGGAAAAAGATCGAATCCTATGACGTGAAGGTCAGCGTCCTTGCGGTGCTGATCCTGATCTTCAGCATCCTTGGTTTTTCGGCCTGGGCAGTGGTTAGCAAGTGGGGATTGGAGGGTCTAAACAACACCGGACCCCATGGATTGAGTGAAATGCTCTATGCCTATTCCTCTGGCACAGGAAACAACGGCAGTGCTTTCGCCGGGCTGAACGGAAATACCCCCTGGTATAACACGACCCTCGGCCTGGCCATGCTTTTTGGACGCTTTGTCATGATCGTACCGATTCTGGCATTGGCTGGAAACATGGGGAGAAAAAAATTGATTCCTGCGAGCGGAGGGAGCTTTCCCGTTTCGGGGATGATGTTTACCCTCGTTCTGGTTGGCACGGTCCTGATTGTTGGGGCCCTCACCTTTCTGCCCGCTCTGGCCGTGGGTCCCATTGTTGAGCATTTCTTGATGACAGGATCAAATGTGCTCTATTGAAAGGACAGTAGTGTCCAAAAGAAGAGATTGCTTCCTTCGCTCGCAATGACAACCTTAATCATGACGAGACATCACCGTCATTGCGAGGAGTCCCGAGTTTCATGGAACGACGCGGCAATCTCACCTTTGAAACCCAAGGAAATCGAAAGGATGAGGGGTTAACTTGGACAAGAGTATTGAAGGGAGCAAGAAAAGTGGCTGCAAGAACGCATTCCCTTTTTGACCACGAGATCATTGCGCCTGCAATGGTTGAATCTTTTAAGAAGCTCAACCCTCGTTGGATGGTTAAAAACCCTGTGATGTTTGTGACCGAAGTCGGGGCTCTTATTACCACCGCAGGGCTTTTCTTCAGAGCCGGGAACGAACCGTTTGTTTTTGTCCTCCAGATCGCCATCTGGCTCTGGTTCACCGTGCTCTTTGCCAACTTTGCCGAGGCCATGGCTGAAGGACGGGGAAAAGCCCAGGCCAATGCCCTTCGAAAAACAAGAACAAAGACAATGGCCAATCGCATCCGGGCGCACGACTCCACCGAACAGATTCCGGCTGACCAGCTTCGGAAAGACGACCTCGTCTGGGTCTCTGCCGGAGAAATCATCCCGGCTGACGGTGAGATTATCGCAGGGGCCGCTACGGTCGATGAGTCGGCCATCACGGGGGAATCCGCGCCGGTCATTCGCGAAGCCGGAGGAGACCGAAGCGCAGTGACGGGCGGCACCCGGGTTTTATCTGACAAAATAAAGGTCCGGGTCACAGCCAATCCCGGCGAAAGTTTTCTGGACCGAATGATCGCTCTGGTCGAAGGTGCCGAGCGTCAGAAGACCCCGAACGAAATCGCCCTGACGATCCTCCTCTCAGCAATGACGATTATCTTTCTGGTCGTCATCATCACCCTGAAGCCCTTCGGGCTCTACTCAGGCATGACCTTTACGATCACCGTGCTCGTGGCGCTTCTGGTCTGCCTGATTCCCACCACCATCGGCGGCCTCCTCAGCGCCATTGGGATTGCGGGAATCGACCGCATGGTCCAGAAAAATGTACTTGCCATGAGTGGCCGTGCAGTCGAAGCGGCAGGAGATGTCGATGTCCTTCTGCTGGACAAGACGGGAACCATCACGATGGGCGATCGCCAGGCAACGGAGTTTCTTCCTGCACCGGGGATCCGCGCGGAAGAACTGGCCGATGCAGCTCAGCTCGCTTCTCTCGCTGACGAGACTCCTGAAGGCAGGAGCATCGTCGTCCTCGCCAAGAATTACGGGCTCCGGGGCCGGTCGATCGCTGATATGCCTCAATCAAAATTTATCGCCTTCACGGCACAGACAAGAATGAGCGGGGTGGACATCGATGGCAGGCAGATCCGCAAGGGTGCGGCCGACACAGTGAGGGACTTCATTGGAGGGGAATTCTCGGCGGAGGTTCAAGGAACCATCGCCGCCATTTCTCGCTCCGGCGGCACTCCCCTGGTGGTTGCTGAGAGGACACGGGTCCTGGGGGTCATCCATCTCAAGGATATCGTAAAAGGGGGACTCAGAGACCGCTTTGAACGATTCAGGGCGATGGGGATTAAGACGGTAATGATCACGGGGGATAATCGCCTCACGGCTGCCGCCATTGCAAAAGAGGCGGGCGTAGACGATTTTATCGCCGAGGCCAAACCCGAGGACAAACTGGCTCTCATTCGAAAGGAGCAGGCCGCGGGGCACCTGGTGGCCATGACCGGCGATGGGACCAATGATGCCCCTGCCCTGGCTCAGGCCGACGTGGGTGTTGCCATGAACACAGGGACACAGGCAGCCAAGGAAGCCGGCAACATGGTCGACCTCGATTCGAATCCGACGAAGCTGATCGAAGTCGTTGAAATCGGTAAGCAGATGTTGATTACGCGGGGGGCACTGACCACCTTCAGCATTGCCAACGACGTTGCAAAATACTTTGCCATCATTCCGGCCATGATGGTGGGGGTGTTCCCGGTCATCGCCCCCCTCAACCTCATGAGGCTCCAATCGCCTTTAAGCGCGATTCTAAGTGCCGTCATTTTCAACGCCTTGATCATCGTTGCCCTTATTCCGCTGGCCCTGCGCGGGGTCCGATTCCGGCCCCTAAGCGCCAGCGCGCTGCTCAGACGCAATCTCCTGATTTATGGCCTGGGCGGGATCGTAGCACCTTTCCCTGGAATCAAGCTCATCGACCTGTTCGTGAATGCCCTCCATCTTGTGTGAGAAAGGACAAAGGGTTATGAAACATCTGATCACAGAACTTCGCATCTCCCTGATGGCCACCCTCTCTCTGGCTGTGATCCTGTGCGGTATCTACCCTTTGATCCTGTGGGTCTTGTCTCAGGGACTATTTCCGCACAAAGCCAATGGTTCGCTGGTTGTAAGAAAGGGAACCGTCATCGGATCGAGTCTCCTTGCTCAGGGGTTCACCGATCCGAAGTACTTCCACCCCCGTCCCTCGGCCGCAGGCCAAGGATATGACGCCGCTAATTCCGGCGGCAGCAATCTCGGCCCTCTTTCACAAAAGTTGATCGATACCGTCAGACAGCGGATCGCCGCCTATCGCGCGGAAAACGGTCTTTCACCCGATGTACTCGTTCCCGTCGATGCAGTCACAGCCTCAGGCAGCGGCCTCGATCCACACATCAGCATGGAAAATGCGGTGCTTCAGGCAGGAAGGGTGGCCAAGGTCCGGGGTATCAGCAAAGAGCTAATGTATAAGATGATCGAAGTGCATACGGAAGGCCGCGATATGGGGATCCTTGGAGAACACCGTGTCAACGTGCTGATGGTGAATCTCGATCTTGACAGCATGATCTGAAATCTCCGGTTGAGCAGAAACGCTCAAAGCCAACACTCTCTTCAATACGCCACTCAGGTGACCTATTATGGTGCTGGATGACAGAGCCGATACCTTTCTCAGGATGATCCGCCGTGCCCAGCGGGGTCGGCTTAAGATCTACCTCGGCTATTCGGCCGGTGTCGGAAAAACCTACCAGATGCTCCTGGAGGGGCACCGGCTCAAGGATGGGGGAATTGACGTGGTGGTTGGACTCGTGGAGACCCACGGCCGCATCGAAACAGGGAAACTGGTTGAAGGACTGGAGGTCATGCCGAGGAAACATCAGGAGTACCGTGGCATCACCGTGGAAGAGATGGATGTCGACGCCATTTTGGCTCGCAAGCCGCAAGTCGCTCTGATCGACGAGCTCGCTCATACCAATGTTCCGGGCAGCCGGAACATCAAACGATACCAGGATGTCCAGGAGGTCCTTGCAGCCGGGATCCATGTCATCACCACCTTGAATCTCCAACACCTGGAGAGTCTTTATGACACGGTGGAAAAAGCAGTGGGGGTGAAGGTGCGCGAGCGGCTGCCCGACACCGTTCTCGCTGAGGCGGACCAGATCGTCAATGTGGACCTGACTCCGGAGGATCTCCGCAAGAGATTGGAGGAAGGCAAGGTCTACACGCAGGAGCGAATCGAGGTTGCCCTTGACCATTTTTTCAGGGCTTCGAACCTTGAGAAGCTCCGTGAACTGACCCTTCGGGAGCTTGCCTCTCAGATCGATTTGCGGAGGCGGGAGACCCCCGGGGATGGAAATCCTGCCGCTCCGGACCAGGTGATGGTCTGTCTAAGCTCCCGGGGCCCGAACAGCGAGACGTTGCTTCGGTACGCTTCACGACTGGCAGGAAGGCTCAACCGGAACTGGTACGCAGTTTATGTTCAGACTCCATCCGAGGAGCCTACGGTGATCGACGCCCATACTCAGCGGATCATTTCTGATACTCTGACTCTCGCCAAACAACTGGGCGCCTTGGTCTTTACTTTCAAGGGACAGGACATCGCCGACACGATTTTGCGTTGCGCAAGAGAATATCGTGTGGGGCATATCGTGATCGGCAGTCCCAGGCCGCGTCCTTTCTGGCAAAGGTTTTTAAGAAAGAATAGCATTGTGGAACGTCTTATTCATGATGCAAAGGGAATCACGATCACGATCCTTGATACAAGGGAGTATGAACTGGAGGAAACCAGGGCCTTAGAAGCCCGGAAGATTGAATCGCAAACTCCTGCCCCTGAGGGCCAATTGCTGCTGAGCAGCCTTCTTTCACCCCGGCGAATCCTGATTTGGGATCATCCCATTGATAAAGGCACGGTGCTTCGCACCTTGGTTGACGCTGCTGCGGTTGACAATGGGATTGGTGATCCTGCGGCAGTTTTAGATGTCGTTCTAAAAAGGGAAGGAGAAGGCTCCACATTCATGAGCGAGGGCATTGCCTTTCCTCATGCGCGTCTCGATCATCTGGTATCTCCGGTTGTCGCCCTGGGATTAACCCGATGGGGGGTAGCAGATGCGGACACTGAGAAACCGATTGAATTGGTCTTCCTCATCCTCTCTCCAGCCGAGAGCCCGGATGCCCAGATTCAGGTTCTGGGGCTGATCAGCAGGGCCTCCCGAAACCGGCCTTTTCTTCAGGATTTGCAACTCTGCCAAACACCTCAGCAGGTCATGGACATCATTCGTAACTGGGAGATGTCCCAAGATCCCAACTCATCCGGACTTCTCCGGTAACTCTCATTTCAATTTTCAATCCCTTCCATCTTCATTCCTTGCAGAATACAATCCTCGTGAGTTCTCTATAGTCAGAGACAACCAATATTATCAATATGTTATGATGCAGGTCCTCTTGGCATACCCCTTGCTAATTGAGGGGATAGAAGAAGGTTTCCAATAACGGGAAAGGTCTCATGGAATAAATTAGAGGTAAATCTAATGGCAATTGCAAATGAAATTCAGTTCACCGGTCTTGGGATTTTATTAGCTCTCCTGTTCCTCTTTGCAATGGCGGCCTTGTACCGCTGGATGTTCCTTCGGCCGGAGAGGGCCCCCTTATCTCCCTCTATCTCCGAACGGATTCATATTCAAAGCAAGAGGATTTTAGTTCCGACTTCAGGCCGTTCTTACTCAGAACAGGGGATTGATCTTGCATGTGCGTTAGGACAAGTGCAGAAAGCTGATATTTATCTTGTTCATATTATTGAGGTCTCAATGACGTTGCCTTTGGATGCACACCTACCTGAAGCAGAGGTTGAGGCGGGCAATATCATCAAACGGGGCGAGACGGTGGTCCATCTGAGAGGGCTCGAAGTCAAAGGGGAGATAAGAAGGGCTCGTGTTGCATGGGAGGAGATTATCAGGGTTGCCAGAGATTGGAGGGCAGACATGATTGTTATGGGCATCCCATCCCGGACAGGAATGATTCGAAAGGTTTTTGGCTGCACCTCTGACCTAGTCCGTCGTAATGCTCCTTGCGAAGTCATCCTCGCCGTGGGTCCACAAACACAAATGGAAAATTCAAGGAGGTTTCATGGTCAACTATCAGCCCTCTAATTGTTAACCGACAGGGCTTGTATAGTACAACAACTTGATGGTCCATATGGAAGCAGAAAACAGATCCATATTGTCGCTACGCAGCACCGGAGAACAGCGATCTACTCCTGAAGTAAGCCCGTCGTTCAACATTCTACTGGTGGATGACGAAATCAATATTCGAAAGACTCTATCTCTCTGTCTCGAGACAGAAGGCTACAAGGTTTTTGCTGTAAGTAACTTCCAGGATGCCTTGGCAGAGGAATCACGGAGGTCTTTTGATCTTGCCTTTGTTGACCTTCGTCTCGGAACCGCCAATGGTCTCGATTTGATTCCCGCCTTACTGGCTCAAACCCCCTGGCTCAAAATCATTGTGATCACCGCTTACGCTTCCATCGACACCGCCGTTGAAGCCATGCGGCGAGGAGCAACAGATTATCTTCCGAAACCATTCACACCCGCCCAGGTGAGGCTGGCGGTCCATAAAGTATTCGAAATGTGCATGGTGGAGAAAAGGGCTATGGCCCTACAAGGAAACGGCGGTCGGCTTAACGAAGTTGACTTTTCGAGTTCCAACCCTTCCATGCAGCGGGCTGTAAAAGTAGCCCGCCAGGTGACCGCTTCCGATACGACCGTCCTTCTTCGTGGGGAAAGCGGCACCGGCAAGACCCTTCTTGCACGTGCGATCCATTACTGGAGCAACCGGTCTGATAAGCCCGTCAATATTGTCTTTTGTCCATCCTTCTCCTCAGAGCTGCTTGAAGGCGAACTTTTTGGACATATCAAGGGCGCATTCACCGGTACCATTCGTAACGATCCGGGCCGTATTGCAGCCTCTGAAGGAGGCACACTCATCCTGGACGAGATCGGCGATTTACCTCTCTCACTTCAGCCAAAGCTCGTCCGTTTTCTTCAGGATCGGGAATTTGAACATTTAGGCGACCCTGTAACACGGAAGGCCAATGTCCGAATGATCGCGACCACAAGCGCAGATCTTGAGAGAGCGGTCAAAGAAAGGAGGCTTCGGGAGGACCTCTTCTATCGGCTAAACATCATTCAGATTGAGATTCTGCCTTTGCGGGAACGCCCAGAGGACGTGGTCCTCCTCGCCAACCACTTGTTATCATTCTATGGCCGCACCTATCATCGGCATTTCACCGGCTTCACTGAGAAGGCACTGGAGACCCTAATGCGCTATTCCTGGCCGGGCAACGTCAGGGAGCTAAGCAACGTCATTGAACGTACTGCCATTCTCTGCCAGACCGACCGTGTCGGCATCGAATGCTTCCCCCCGACTTTATTACCAGGTGATTCAACTCCCAGGTTAGGTGCCCCGGCTACCTTGGAAGAAATTGAGGAAGAACATATCCGACGGATTCTCGCAACCACGAAATCATTACATGAAGCTGCCGGCATCCTTGGTATAGATCAGGCTACTCTCTGGCGTCACCGCAAGAAGTGCGGGATCTGAAAAGACCTGTGACCCTGCTCCTCTGATCTTGCCTCTTAAAACCGCCTTTCAATTTTCAATAAGTTTTCAGGCCGCTGTTTGACGATTGCAAGGCTTCGAATTGGTCTCATAATTGAAAATATATGGTTTTCAACAAGTTATGCCAAAGACCTCTTTGGCACGCCGCTTGCTATCTTTAAATAATAGGAGGTGTCCGAAAATGAACCTTGGATTTTGGCTGCTGGCGATGTTTCTCTTGGGCTTTGTAGCGATGGGATTGTGTTACCTGTTCATGGAAGCTTGCGAAAAAATATAGAAGATGAGGTGATACCAATGATGATCTACCTGACAGCAGTTGTCGTGGCTTTTTTGTTTGTTTACCTGGTGGCGGCCCTGATCCGACCGGAATGGTTCTGATCGGGGATTGCAGCCGACACTGAGATACTGAAAGGAGCTAAGAAAATGTTTATTCAAACCTGGTTGCTTCCCTTTTCGCTTCTGGCAACAGCGACCCTCATCGCTTTTCCCTTGAGTCGCTACATGGCGTGGATCATGGACGGTAAATACCGGCCTTGGGCGGTCCTGGGCTGGGTCGAAAAACGGTTGGACAGCGGCCCGCAGAACTGGAAGCAGTATACCGGTTCCTTGCTTGTCTTTAACACGGTGCTCTTCGTCTTCAGCTACCTTGTTCTGGCGCTCCAGCCGTGGATGCCGCTGAACCCGGATGGCAAGGGGATGCTCTTCCCTACCACCATCTTTCAAGCCGTGACCTCGTTCATGACGAACACGGACCTCCAGCACTATTCCGGCGAACAGGTTTTGTCGAACTTCAGTCAGATTTTCTTTGCCATCGCCAATCTCTTCTTGTCGGCTGCGATCGGCTTAAGTGCGCTGACAGCGATCATCCGAGCTTTGCGCAGCGATTCATCGCTCGGAAACTTCTTTTTAGACATGTGGCGGGTGCTGATTTACATGTTCGTCCCGACCGCCTTGATCATCGCTTTCATCTTTATGATGCAAGGCAGTCCGATGACCTTCAAGAGCTCTCACACCGTCTCGACCCTCGAGCCTGCGGCCATGGGAACCACAGACAAGGGTGAGGCGAAGCAGCAGACCATCGTCGTAGGACCGGTGGCGGCCTTCGAGTCCATGAAGATGCTCGGGACCAATGGGGGCGGATTCTACGGCATGAACTCCGCGCACCCTTTCGAGAATCCGACCGGGTTGACGAATTTTTTCAACACTCTGGCCATGATGATTTTCCCGTTCGCGCTCGTGCTGATGTACGGCCGCATGCTCGGTCGAATACGGCATGGCATCGTCATCTTTTCGGTCATGTTGGTGTTGATGGCCGGCACGATCGTCTGGTCGGTCTACTTTGACACGCTGAAACCGAACCCGGGATTGACCGGCCATCCCGTGGCCCGAACCTACGAAATCCCCAGTGCGACGGCGCCGGGCGGGAAACGGGTGGTGACCCTGCCCGCGGTCGCGGGCCTGCCGGTGGACCAGCACCTGGGCAATCTCGAGGGCAAAGAGATGCGCTTCGGGACTTCGGCGGGGGCCACCTTCGATGCGCTGACAACGGACGTCACGTGTGGCGCGGTGAACGCAGAAATGGACAGCCTCAACCCGATTGCCGCCTTGTCGCCCATGGTTGGGATGTGGCTGAACTGCATTTACGGCGGCAAGGGTGTGGGAATGATCAACCTGCTGCTGTATTTGGTGATCGGGATCTTCGTGGCCGGGATGATGGTTGGCCGGACGCCCGAGTATCTGGGCAAGAAGATCGGGGGCCGAGAGGTAAAGCTCGCGATCATTGCCCTTCTGGTTCATCCATTCATGATTCTCATGCCTACCGGCCTCTTTGCCGCAACGAGCTGGGGACTCAAAGCCGTCAGCAATCCGGGCGCCCATGGTTTTTCACAGATGCTCTACAATTTCTCCTCGGCCTCCGCCAACAACGGCTCGGCCTTCGATGGGTTGGGGGTAGTCTACGGTTTAGCAAGCAATCCGAGTCCGGCGCCGACTGCCATCCCATGGAACATCGCGGCGGGCCTCGTGATGGTCTTCAGCCGCTTTCTTCCGATTATCGCCCCGATCGCCATGGCGGCGTTTCTCGGAGCGAAGAAATCGAGCCCTTTTGGTCTGGGGACTCTACGCGATGACAGCATCACCTTTGGCATTCTTTTGCTTGGGACGATTCTTATCATCGGGGCATTGCTCTTCCTGCCGGTCGCCGCACTTGGCCCCCTGGCAGATCACCTGGGTCCCATCCCTTTCGGCGGCTGACGGGAAACCCTAAGATCCCTTACGGAAACTCATTGGAGTCCTAACAAGGATTTACGAGATGAATAAAGTACTCAAAGGGGTGCGACATGAATAAAGAACCAAATAGTACAGAAACTAAACGAGCGGTCCGTGTTCCTTTGGAGCAGCCACGGGCGCAGCGGCGTGTAAAACCGCGAGGCCTGCTGGAGAAAGAAACAGCGATAACGGCATTGAAGCAGGCCTTCGTCATGCTGCGGCCGGACACCCAATGGAAGAATCCTGTGATGTTTGTGGTCGAGGTCGGCGCCTTCCTGACCCTGCTGTTTATCGTACAGGCGGCATGGGGGAGAACGACGAGCGAGGTGCCGATAAGCTATTTTATCGCGGTTGATGCATGGCTTTTCCTGACCGTGCTCTTTGCGAACTTTGCTACGGCCCTTGCTGAGGCCCGCGGGAAAGCCCAGGCCGATTCGCTCAGGAGGGCCCGTCAAGACACGGCAGCCTATCGCTTGGATAAAGCAGGCGCCATCGAGCAGGTTTCCTCGACGGCTTTGAAACCGGGAGATCGCGTCGTCGTGCAGGCGGGGCAAATGATTCCCGGCGACGGCGAGATCATCGAAGGGGTCGCCTCCGTCGACGAGTCGGCGATCACGGGCGAGTCGGCGCCGGTTATCCGCGCCGCAGGCAGCGACCGATCCGGGGTGACCGGGGGCACCGTCGTCCTCTCGGATCGGATCGTGGTGGTAATCACCACCGGCGCCGGTGAATCGTTCCTCGACAAAATGATCGCGCTGGTTGAGGGCGCCATCCGCCAGCGAAGTCCGAACGAGCTCGCCCTCACGTTGCTGCTATCCGCCTTTACACTCATCTTCTTGATCGTGGTGGTTCCACTCTGGCCGATGGCCTGGAACGCCGAGCAATACATGATGGGCTACCTGGGTCTACAGGTACCCTTAAAAAGCCTCGGCACCGATGTTCCGACCCTCATTGCACTCCTGGTCTGCCTCATTCCCACCACGATTGGCGCTTTACTTGCCGCCATCGGAATCGCGGGCATGGATCGCGCTCTCCAGGCCAACATCATCGCCAAGAGCGGCAAGGCCGTGGAGTTGGCGGGTGACATCGATGTCGTGCTGCTGGATAAGACAGGCACGATCACGATGGGTAACCGGAACGCAACGAAGTTCTTTCCGATTGGAAACTATTCGGCTGCCGACGTGGGGCGACTGGCTGCCCTGGCATCCGCCGCTGATGAGACACCCGAGGGAAAGAGCATCGTGAAGTTGTTCGAGAAGGAAAGCAACACCCCGGTCAGCGTGCCCCCGGACGTGCAGTCTCTGCCTTTTACAGCGCAAACACGCATGAGCGGCATCGATTTTCCTGACGGGAGGCGAATACGAAAAGGAGCCCCGGACGCCGTGATTAATTTCGTCGAGGGCAACCACGGCAGCGTGCCGGGTGAACTCAGCGCACTGGTCGATACCGTCGCGTCCAAGGGAGCGACGCCCCTGGTCGTCGCTGATGACGCCCACATTGCGGGAGTGGTCGTTCTTGAGGACATTTTGAAACCCCATATGCACGAGCGTTTTGAACGACTGAGAAAAATGGGGCTTCGGACCGTCATGATCACCGGAGATAACCCGCTCACGGCCAAAACCATCGCCGCACAGGCAGGAGTCGATGACTTCCTCGCCCAGGCCACGCCGGAGACCAAGCTCGCTTACATCCGGAAGGAGCAGGCTGGCGGGAAGCTGGTGGCGATGATGGGCGACGGCACAAACGACGCCCCGGCGCTGGCCCAGGCAGACGTGGCCTTGGCCATGAATGCAGGCACGCAGGCGGCCAAAGAAGCGGCCAACATGGTCGATCTGGACAGCGACCCCACCAAGCTGATCGAAGTGGTGGAAATCGGAAAACAGCTCCTGGTGACGCGAGGCTCCCTGACGACCTTTTCAATAGCCAATGATGTCGCGAAATATTTTGCGATTATTCCGGCGCTTTTTGCGGGCACGTTACCGTGGCTGAAGGCAATCGACATCATGCATCTCCATTCACCGACCTCGGCCATTCTGTCAGCGGTCATCTTCAACGCAATTATCATTCCTCTGCTCATCCCGGTTGCACTCAAGGGAGTCAGATACCGGCCACTCGGCGCCGATGCCCTACTGCGGAGGAATCTGCTCATCTGGGGACTGGGAGGCGTGATCATACCCTTTATCGGCATCAAACTGATCGACCTCATCATGGTGGGCTTCCATTTGTCTATCTGACGTTTTAGTGAATCGAGCCTGCCTACCGGCAGGCAGGGAGGCATAAACATGTTACGAATCCTTTCGAAGAGCATATTGTTGCTGGTACTCGCTGTGGTTATCTGCTGCGTCCTTTATCCACTGGTCTTATGGGCAATCGGACAGGCCGTCTTTCCCTTCCAGGCCAACGGCAGCCTGCTGCGAGGACCTGACGGTAAACCGGTGGGATCACGACTCATTGCACAGCCGTTTACCAAGGACGAATACTTTCAGCCCCGCCCATCATCACCGTCCTACGATGCGTCCGCCTCGGCCTCGTCGTCCCTGGCGGCATCCAACTACGCGCTGCGCGACCGGGTCGCACGGGTGCTCGGTCCGATCGTGACATATCGAAGCGGTGCCAAGGCCGGACAGCCCTTGGCACCGGATATTGAAAATTGGTTCCAGAAGGATATCTTCCAGGGCAGCTCGCACATCGTTGCCCAGTGGGCGGACCTGCACAATTCGCTGGCCCAAGCGTGGGTCAATGCGGATCCAAAAAATGGCCCATACGTAGACAATTGGGCCAAGACGCATCCAGCCTTGATCGCCCAGTGGATCAAGGACAACCCGGCTACCCCTCAGCCAAAGGCCGCCGATCTGGCCGTCGTCTTCTTCGAGAACTTTTCCAAGGAGAACCCAGGGAAGTTTCCCTCCGCCGTTACTCGCAAAGGAGCGAATGGTAAGGATCAAACAACAATTGAACCGATCAAGGACGGCTCGGACATTCAATCGATCTTCTTTGACATGTGGCGACAGGATCATCCTGATGCTGACCTCCAGGACATCCCCGGCGACCTGGTCACCACTTCCGCTTCCGGGCTCGATCCCCATATCACATTACAGAATGCCGTCTATCAGCTCGATCGGGTCGCCTCCAAATGGACGGCCAACACGAAACACGACCCGGCCGCCGTCCGAAAAGAGATCGAGCAGATATTGCAGGAAAACGCCTCGGCGCCGTGGTTTGGACTCGCGGGTGAGAAGTTCGTTAACGTGCTTGAAGTGAACCTCGAACTTCGCAAACGGTACGGAGCGCCATCGCCATAACTGTGGTTAGGGCCTCCTTTTTGAACAGCTGAAGGAATTGGGGTGGATCTTTAATCGGGCTGAAAAGGATACCCTCTTCCTGACTCACAAAAGCGGAGCCTATGGTGTAGCCGTAAGAAACGAGGATATTGACTGGGATGAGTTACGCAACTTCAAAGAAGGGAAAGAATAAGGTGATGGGAGAGAGAGCAAAAATGAAAAAGAAATTAATAGGCTTGAGCCTGGCGGTTTTGATGATGTTTCCATTTGTGATGAAAGCAAGCGGTCAAGAGGCGTCAGGATCGACTTCAGACAAAGAAATCGAAGAGGCAAAGCCGTCGGAGGTCCCGGCACCGTCGCCTGGGCTGTTGATGAGCGCTTTGGGCAAGGCGGGACTGGCCCAACCTTTGGACAAGGTTGGGATCAACATCTACGGTTTCATCGAAGGCGGTTACTTCTATGACGTCACCTCGCAGGCTCACAAGAGTCCGACCTTCATCGGATTTAACAGTTTCAAGAACACGGGGATTCTTGACAAGGTCAGTTGGAACGTCGAGCGCACGGTCGATCCGGCCAAGAAACAGTTTGACGTTGGTTTCCACGTGGAAGGTATCTGGGGCGCGGATGCCGCGTTCATCCACTCGAATGGGATTGGCGATACGCAGACGAGTCGATATCAATGGGACCTTCTCCAGGGCTACGTGGACATGACCCTCCCCGGCATGCCGGTGCGAATCCGCGCAGGCAAATGGATCGAACTGGCGGGCTTCGAGCATTTCAGCGCCAACATCTACGGGGCCTTCGGCGATCCGTCCAGGGCACTCTATTCTTACAGCTACCAATTTCTCTATGCCGAGCCGGGCACGCAGACAGGCGTTCTGGTTACCTACGTGCTGAACCCCAAGTGGTCGTTTGACGCCGGGTTCACGCGCGGCTGGAACCAGTCCACCCGCGACGCCAACGGCGCCCTGGACTTTTTGGGCCGCGTGACGTTTACGCCCAGCGACAAGACCTCCATCGTTTTCGTGATGACGGAAGGCCCGGAGTTCCCGGCGGGCGTCGGGCACAACCTGCCTGAGGGCGACGCCCACCACTGGTGGACCGCGCTGGACCTGGTGGCCACCCAGAAGATCACTGAAAAGTTGAGCCTCGGCTTGGGCCTTGACTACGTCCATGCTCCGCAGATCCCCGGCTTAACGAGCGGTGCCAAGCAGTGGGGAGGCGTGGCTGGCTACGTCAGCTACGCGATCGATCCGCACTTTACGCTCAACACCCGGCTGGAGTGGTATCGAGACGCCGCCAATGGCTTCTCCACCGGTGCGCCCGTCAGCGCCAGCTACTACGAGACCACGGCGGGCGTGGCCATCAAGCCTTTCCCGAACGACAAGTTTCTCTCGAAGTTGCTGTTCAGACCGGAAGTTCGCTACGACCACTCTAACCACCCGGTCTTCGACAGCGGCGACAAAGATCAGTTGACATTCAGCGTGGACGCCCTCTTCACCTTTTAGGATCGCCCCGGCGTTTCGCATCGCCTGGGCGTGCCGGAGGAGGTAGAAAAGATGAAAATGAGAAAGGACTAAACAGGCGACTATCCAGTCAGTGCGTTAACAGAAAGGAGGTGTGATCTTTTATGCATTTTATAACGATTTCGGAAATGCTTGGAACGAACGGGGAGAAAATCGCAAGAAGAGTTGCGCAAGAGCTGAAATATCCTTTTGTCGGAAAAGAAGAACTTGAAAAAGCTGCGGCGGAGATGGGGTTTCTATCTGATGTACAAAAAGTTGATGAGGAAAGGACCCCTCCTTTACTTGAAAAACTCTTCAGCCAAAGACCGAAAATCTATGTCGAGCGGATGCAGGCGGCCATTTATGAGATCGCCAGGAAGGGTGATGCTGTCTTTTTTGGGAGAGGGAGCATGTCCCTCCTTCACTCTTTTAATTGTGCTCTCCATGTCCTGGTGACAGGTTCTTTGGAGAAAAGGATAGAAAGAGTGATGGAGGAGGGTCAGGTGGGGAGAGAGATTGCTGAAAAGATGATTTACCGGTCAGACCATGATAAGAGGGTATTCTTTAGGTTTGCTTTCGATGAAGATTGGCTGAATCCAGCTCTGTACGATCTCATCTTGAACACGGATAAATTGGACATCGCTGCTGCCACAAAGATGATAATTGATGCCGCGAATTCCAATGAAATAAAGGAGTGTGGCATCGATTCGTTAACAGCCCTTGCAAAGCTTTCTATCCTTCGCAGGATTGAAGCTTCTCTCATTGAAATAGGCGTCCATGTTTCTGTTACAGTAGAGGACGATTTAAAATCTGTACGACTTTACGGGCTCGTGCATTCCCAGAAACAGAAAGAAGAGATAGAGGATATACTGAAGAGATTTGAAGAGATTAAGTCTGTGATGGCTAACTTAACGATTCTTCCAAAAGCACCAGCATAGTTCATAATATCATCCGCTGTCAGAATCCTACCCCCAATGGCTTCTCAACCAGCCAACCGTTTTCTTGCCACTCTTTGCATTTTTCAATGTTCTCTCTCTTCGCCCATTGCAAATTGCAATGATCCTTGGGCACGTGAAAATCCACTATTATGTATTTTCAATGGCTTACGTGTCTCCTGAGCCTGGTATATTATTTGCTTCTGCCTATTGAAGGTAGGTAATGTGTTGGGATCGGAGGTGTGTGCAATGAATACTGACCGTTCTCTTTTTCTTGGCGTGGGCGGGTTTCTTTTGATTTTTCTGTTGGTTGGCCTTTCCAATTTCACCCAGACCACCCAATTCAGGCATGATCTTGGCTTGATCCTTGGTCAGGATATTGAAGAGGCCGTGGAACAGATAAAGAACGGGGCATCTTTTATGCTTCATGGCTCGGAACAGGAAGGCAGCGACCTGATCGCAAAGAATGAATTACGCTTCGAAAAAGCGATGCATCTCGAGCTCAGCACTATCACTGGATCATGGGAAGGCGAAAAAATGCTCCAGCTTCAGGAGCTTTACACTCAATACAGAGCGACTCTCGATTTCCTTCGGGATTCCTCTACGGGTTTAGACGCCAAACGGCAAATCTATCAGGATCAGTTCTTACCCCTTCATGAGCAAATTAAGAACACGACCGGTGAAATTCTGCGGATGAGCCAGGAGAATCGAGCCCTTCCACACGCTCGAAGCCAGAATGAAGCGGGTTCCGAAAGACAGCAGACATTTTACCGCTTCCCTCCCTATGCATGGCCCCTTCAAAAGACTGATTGACCCGACGGCATGTGAATAAGAGTCATCTAATCAGGGCGGATCTGAACATACAGGAGCATTCAGATTGGGTAAACTGTGAAATGCATCTCTTGGCGATATGAAAATCCACCTCTTTCAGCCCGAACAGTTTCGTTCGGGTTTGATGCTTTTAATAACTTTTGGCGGTGACAACCATGAACCTATCTTCATTAGTCAGTAAGAACTTGGTAACCGTAAATTTAAGATCGCGCACAGGGGAAGCGGTCATCTCTGAAATTGTTGAGGACGTCTGCAAACAGAGAAAGATCAAAAATAAAAAAGAGATTCTTGAAGGCATTCTGGAGCGTGAAAAACAAGAGCCGACGGCCATCGGCCATGGGGTGGCAATTCCCCATGCCCGGATTGAAGAATTGAAGGAAGTCCTTCTCTTTGTGGGAGTTTCCAAAGAAGGGATTGACTTTTCCTCTACAGACGGAAAACCGGTCCGCCTCGTCTTCCTATTCGTCACGCCCTTCACCGAGAGTCAGGCCCATCTTAAGATCCTCTCAAAGATCGCGAGCCTCGTCAGTAAAGATGGTTTTATCCATCATCTCATCGCCGCTCAAACAGACGAGGAGCTTTATCGGCTATTGAATGTTGAAGAGATTGGGAAAGAGGACTTTTTGCCTTTGACCAGGGAAGATATTTGCCGGGAACTCGGCACCTGTGAGCCGGGACTCTCCGAAGAAGAGGCCAAGAAACGGTTGGAGGTCTATGGCCAGAATAGGTTGAAAAAGATAAAGAAGGCTTCTCTCGTGAAGCGCTTTGTCGATAATTTTACGAATCTCCTGGCCATCTTAATGTGGGTGGGAAGTATCCTTGCATTCTTAGTCGAGATGCCGGAAGTCGGCTGGGCTATTATCGCTGTCATTATCATCAATGGTCTTTTCAGTTTCTGGCAGGAATTCAGAGCGGAAAAGGCCATTGATGCCTTGAAAAACTTGATTCCCTCTTACACCCGAGTCGTTCGTGATGGGCAAGAAAAGAAGGTTCTCTCGGATGGTATCGTCCCCGGGGACATGATTATACTTGACGAGGGGGACAGTGTCTCAGCCGATGCCAGGCTGATCGAGGCCAACGAATTAAGATTGGATAACAGCGTCTTCTCCGGGGAATCACGACCGGCTTATAAAATGGCCGAGCCTTTCCACAACGGGAAAAACTTTCTCTGGACGGAGATCCCGAACCTCATTTTTGCGGGGACTAGTGTCGTTTCAGGAAACGGAAAAGCGGTGGTGATGGCCACGGGCATGAATACCGAAATCGGGAGAATTGCCTTCCTCACTCAGTCGATCAAAGAGGAACCGAGTCCTCTCCAAAAGGAGATCCGCCGGCTCGTGAAAGTGATCGCGATCGTGGCTGTTGTGATGGGCCTGGTATTTCTAGCCGTCGGGGCTGCTTTTACCAAGATGACGTTCGCTGCCGCTGTCATCTTTGCCATCGGAATCATTCTGGGGAATGTTCCTGAGGGACTCATGCCCACAGTGACGCTCGCCCTGGCTGTGGGTGTCCAGAAGATGGCGAAGCGCCATGCATTGATTAAGAAACTCTCTTCCGTAGAAACCCTCGGATGTACGAACGTCATCTGCACCGATAAGACAGGGACTCTGACGACGAATCAGATGAGTGTCCGGAAAATATGGCTTAACGATAAGGTGATTGAAATCACCGGGACCGGCTATGAGCCCACCGGAACGTTTTCGTCCCAGGGCAAGACCGTTCCCGTCGAGAGCTTGAAGGGGGATAACCTGGACGAATTGATCAGGACGGGGGTCCTTTGTAATACGGCGAAACTTGTTCCACCTTCCGAGACTCAAAAATACTGGAGCATAATCGGCGATCCTACGGAGGGAGCACTCTTGACCTTAGCCAGAAAATCCGGTTTCGATATCGACCGCGAGCCTGAAATCCATCCTTATGTGAAGCGGTTTCCATTTGAATCTGTGCGCAAAAGGATGAGTTCCATCCATAAAATGGCCGATGGATCCCTCCGTTCCTTTGTTAAAGGGGCACCCACAGAAATTCTCGACCTCTCAACTAAAATTATGTCGGGTGGAGAGTTGCGAGAGCTGACATCCGAGAAGAGATCTGAGATCAATGGACAGATTGACCATTTTGCAGGAGAGGGCTTACGTGTGCTGGGATTCGCCTACCGCCCAACCACCGCTTCCGAGGCAGCGGAGGCTACGGCTCAAACGGTGGAGAGAGACTTGGTTTTCGTAGGCGCTACGGCAATGTATGATCCTCCCCGACCGGAAGTTAAGGACGCGATTGCCCAATGCAAAAAGGCAGGAATTCGGGTGGTCATGGTTACCGGTGATTATCAAATTACGGCCCTTTCGATCGCAAAGCAGGTAGGCATTGTCAGCTCGGACGAGGCTGAGGTGTTGACCGGATCCGAGCTTTCAGAGATCTCCGACGATCAATTGAAGGAGAAGCTTTTGAAAAAGGAGGTCGTTTTCGCCCGGGTCAATCCCGAGCATAAGCTGAGGGTGGTCACCGCTTTTAAAGAGATGGGGAACATCGTAGCGGTCACAGGGGATGGGGTCAATGACGCGCCGGCCCTTAAAAAGGCGGATATCGGCGTAGCCATGGGGCTCCGGGGAACGGATGTGGCCAGGGAGGCCGCAGAAATGATTTTGACCGACGACAATTTTGCCAGCATCGTCGGCGCCATCGAGGAAGGAAGAGCGGTCTTTGCAAATATCAAAAAATTCATCACCTATATCTTCGCCCACCTGATTCCGGAAGCCGTTCCTTTTATCTTATACGTCCTCCTCAAAATTCCCGCGCCCATAACCGCGCTGCAGATTCTCGCCATCGATCTGGGAACAGAGACATTGCCAGCCCTTGCTCTGGGCGTGGAAGAACCGGAACCGGGCGTGATGGATGTCCCGCCCCGGTCGAAGAAACAGGGAGTTGTGGATAGACTTCTCCTCTTCCGTGGATATGTCTTTCTGGGGCTGCTCAATACCGCAGCGGTGCTGGCCGCCTATTTCTACGTCCTTTATCAGGGAGGGTGGAGCTTTGGGATGCAACTGGAAGCCCATGAAACGGAATTTATCAACCCGCTCCATTTGAAGGCGACGACCATCGTCTTTTTCGGTATTGTGGTGATGCAGATTGCCAATGTCTTTGCCTGCCGCAGTGAAAGACACTCTGCCTTTAAGATCGGGTTTTTCAACAATAAGCTGATTCTCTGGGGAATCGTTTTTGAACTGGTTTTTGCATCTGTGCTGATCTATGTCCCCTTTTTCCAGGATATCTTTAATACGACCGCGCTTGGATGGAAAGATTGGGGAATCCTCTTTATCTTCATGTTGGCTATTTTCATCTCAGAAGAATGGAGAAAGTGGGCTTGGAACAATAAACCAATATCCGGCGGGAAACCCAAGAGGAAGATATCCTTTGCATTAAAAAAAACGAAGGCCCTTAGTTTAAAGGGGAGCTATAGTTCTTCTATATAAAAACACAAAAGTCATTATCCCCTTTTCCGCGTCCGTTATTTGATTTTCTGGATATCCTGCTCTTTTCCAATCACTACCAGGATATCGCTGTCCTCAATAACGAAGGCTCAGAAAGCAGGAAATGGGGTGCGAATCGGTCACAGTATCTCCCGAAGGGCTTGCTCGCTTGAGCGCTTGACCAGGGCAAGGACCTTATCCTCCGGTTGAAATTCAGTCTCCCCAGAAGGGATGATGACCTCACCTCCCCGGATGACGGCGATGAAGATCGACCCTTGGGGAAGGGACAAATCCCTGATCTTCTTCTTCACGATATGGGAAGAGCGGGAGAGTTCCACTTCGACTATCTCTACATCCCCTTCTCTTAATGTCAGCAACGGGATCATCATGTCTCCAGCCTTCACCTGCTCCTGGATAATGGCATTGATGATCTTCGTCCCGCTGACAGAGGCGTCTACCCCTAAGCCGGTGAAAAGCTCCTCGTTTCTCGGGTTATTCACCCGCGCAATCGTTCGAGGCCTGAGAAAGACCAGTTTTGCGATCTGACAAATCACGAGATTATCCTCATCATTACCGGTTGCGGCCACAATGACATCCGCGCGATTGGTCCCGGCCTCTTTTAATACCTCCATGGTTGAGGCATCCCCTTCCATGATCGCGTCGTGGAAATCAATAGCGAGAAGATCGACTTTGGAGCGATCTTTCTCGATCAGCATCACCTCATGACCTCCCGCCATCAACAACTTCGCCAGATGATATCCAACCTTCCCTGCACCTGCAATGATGACGTACATGACCTCCCCCTTCAACTTTCTCCAGTCACCTGCTGTAATTCTGTGATCACCAGGTCAGTAGGACAGACGGTTTCCACACCCAACTCTTTATAGAGACCTGCCAGAATAGAGTCGTGCACCACTGCGATCACCTTGCCGACCCGGGCACTTTGTTTCACTCTCTGGGCAATCATCAGGTTGACATTATCCTTATCCGTCATGACGAAAAGGATATCGGTCTTTTCCTGAAGCGTTGGCCGCAGAAACTCCTCCACCAGGCCATTGCCAACAATCCGCTCACCAGAAAATTTCTCGGAGAGCCTTCGAAAGGCCTGCTGATGCCTATCGAGAACTATCACCTGGTGTCCCGCCTCATCCATACGGTTCGCCAGAACCGACCCCACTCTGCCGCATCCGATCACCATCGCCCTCATTCAACTCCTCCTTACGCCTCTGAAGTGAGTTTGTCCAGGATGACCTCACAGGGAGCCCGTCGCAACACCAGATCGGAGTTCCGACCCAGAATCTCCTGGGCCATCCGGATCTGAGACCGAATTCCCATGACGATCATATCGGCTTCCCAGTCCTTGGCCGCCCGGATGATCTCCTCCCCTGCAATCCGACCTCGCCTTACTTCTCCCTTCCCCTGGAGCCCTCGTAAATCAACAATCGCCTCTCCCCTCTTAATGATATCCTCAGCCTTCGCCTCGGCCTCGGGCATGGGTGCCTCCAGAGGGAGTGTTCTGGGGACCTCAATGACATTGACCAGGTAGATTTCCGCCTTCTGCTCTTCTCCCAGGCGACAGGCCAGCTCGATCCCTCTTTCAGAATAGTGGGTCCCCGAAGTGGGAACCAGGATTTTCTTGATTGCCCCTACCGCCCTTCTGGCCTTGGCAGCAGCCAGGGGAATGGCTTTCGGGACATGAAACATCCACCGCAGCAAGACGGACATAGATGCAGCAAAGAGAAAAGCCAGAAAGGCTCCTAAGAAAGTGATGTGGATTTCAGATGCCATCTTTTCTCCTTCTTTCACGGAAATAGGCACGGATCATCTTTGTTCGGTAGCACCCGAAGAGCAGAATGACGACTCCGAATATCAGGGGGGGGACGGCCCACCTGACAAAAAAGGTCTGCCACAGGATATAACAACCCAGGAGAACCATCAGCGCCGTTGTTACCAGTTGAAAATAATCCCGCCATCCCGGACGGTCAGGTAGAACCGGTGCCTTTGGCAACTGCCTTCCCCTTCTCACGTTTATCCCTCTCGGCCAGAGCAATACTGTACTGTTCGAGGAGGTCAAACTCCTCAGCAGAGGTCAAGATCTTTTTCTGTTCCGCCTCCCAATCATGCTTCACACTGCCCAGCAAGGGAAGTCCCTTTTTCTTACGAAACCAGAAATAGTAAATCAAACAGACCAGGATCCACGCCGGCCCTGCAATGCGGCCAACCTCATGGGTCATGATAACTTCAAAAAGGATGAAACTCACCCCGAGCATCCCGATAAATCCCAGGATAGGAATTTCTACAACCCTTCCTTTGTAGTTCCACTTCATGTTGAGAGGCATCTTGTAAGGCCTGGGGGAATAGGGATCTGAAAAGCGAAGCTGGATCATGGAGATAAAGACGAGAAGATAGCCGCTCGCCGCGCCGAAGGCATACATATTTCCAAGGGTATCCATTGCGCTGGGAGTCAGAAAGGCAAGAATGGCTTCAAGCATCCCAATCAGGGAGAAGAAGACGATCGTGCGGACCGGGGTACGGTACTTCGGATGGACCTTGCCAAACCATGGGGTGATCAACTGAAGCTCGCTCATGGAATAGGTCAGCCGAGATGCACCCATGACCCCGGTGTTCGAAGAGATCAGCAGAATCGTTGCTCCCAGCATGGCGGCAAAGGGCCCGGCGATCACACCGATAAAAGGAATCGCATGAGCGAGTTTGGCCACGGGATCTCCCTGAGGAAATTCCTGCCACGGAAGAATCCCCAAACCCATCGTGGAGAAAGCCATGGCAAAGATAAATACCGTAAAGATCAGCGTGATGGAGGTTCGGGGAATGATCGTCGCCGGCCTCCGGGTTTCCTGGGCTGCCTGCGAAATCGATTCCAACCCGACAAAGGAAATGATGGCGAGGGACGAGCCATACATAAACTCTTTCATGCTTGGGAACTGGGTCGTCCACTGGAGGACAAAGAGTTCCGGCTTCCAGGCAAAGAGGAACCCGAGGACGATAATGGAGGATTCGGTGATGATATCGATGGCGCCGATGATCTCATTAAAGAGGGAAGATTCCTTGACCCCCCGGATGTTGAGCCAGATGAGGAACCCGATCAAAGTGAGTGCTTCGGCTGCCCAGACCGGGTTTACCTTCTTAAAAATCCAAAGGTCAATGGTAAAGTATTCCGGAGGAATTCCAATCACATAGGGCATGAAAAAGTTGATGTACCCGGCTGAGGCGGTGGCAAAGAGAGCGATGTCAATCGTATAGTCGAGCAGAAGGGCCACTCCTGCGGCATAGCCCCAGAAATCTCCCAGCCCCCTCAGGGCATAATAATGGCCCCCTCCTGCAACGGGATAGGTTGAGGCCATCTCCGTGTAAGAAAGGCCAATCATGATATAGATCAGTCCAGCCACAAAGAAGGCAAGGCTCGCCCCGCCATGAGCCGCTCCCATGACGAGACCTAACGCCGCATAGATGTCCGCCCCGACATCCGCGTAACCCCACATATACGAACCCCAGACGGTCACATCACGGCGGAGTTCCAGCTTTTCAACCGGACAGGACAAACCCACTGATGTTTCTGTCGCCATCGTATCTACCTCAAACAAAAAGCCAGGAGGAGATCCCCTGGCCCTCGTCTCTTCCCTTGGTCGCCTGCGAAGTTAGCTGACGGGTTAGGATTAAGGGCTATCCTTTCCGATCTTGTCCCGACTGTCGAATATCACTCTCTCACAGTCGGGATGTCATCCCACATACCCAGATGGTAGACCACCCAGCCCCTGCCCGTGGGACTCCATCGGAATTCACCCCGAGAAATCGGTTCCTCCGCTCACAATGATTCGGCCAGTCTTATCTCTAAATTTTCTTTATCTTATAGAATCCATCTCCTTTTGTCAACTCTTCGGCTCTCCGTGGACCACACATGCTGCGGACCGAAAATCTTCAACCCCTACAGGCCCCTTCATAACCCTTTCCAGAAATCACATATAGAAAAAGTAAAGGAGCAGATTGCAGACAATGACCACAACCATCATGGCTGGATAACAGGCTTTACAGTAATATCCCCAGCTGATCTTCTTCTCCGTCATTCGTTCATACGTGGCTACTGCGACCACGTTGGCGGAAGCACCGATCGGCGTTCCATTCCCGCCGATATCCGTTCCAAGAGAGGTCGACCAGATCAGCGGAAGTAGAGAAAGGCCAAAGGTTTCGCTCATGTGTTTGAGAATCGGTGCCATGGTCGCAGCAAAGGGCACATTATCAACGATCGACGATCCAAAGGCGCTGATCCAGAGGATGATGGAAAGAGCAATGAAGAAGTTTCCTCCGGAGGCTTCTTTGACGACGGAGGCTGCCATCTTGAGCAAGCCCACATGCTCCATCGCTCCCACGATGATGAATAGACCCGCAAAGAAAGTGATGGTAGGATAATCGATCTTTTCCAGAACCCTCCCCATTTTCTCCCCTCCTATCAGGAGAGCGATCAGTGCTCCGGTCAGAGCAACGGTAGCCACAGAAAGGTGTGTGAGGTGATGAGTCACCAGCATGATGACGACATAAAAGAAGGCGATCAGACCTACGGCAAACAACCGTTTGTCCTGGATGGCCTCTTGAGGATTCAAGGTCTCAATCTGTTCCTGGACCCATTTCGGATCCTCAAGAAACCTTCTCCGTACCGAAAAAATCTCCTTCTTATAAAAAAATATGAAGAAGGCCGTATTGACGAAGAAACCGATCCAGGCAATGACCCCTGTGTTCCTGACGAAATCCATGAAAGAGAGCTGAAAATAGGTCCCCAGGATGACATTCGGAGGGTCTCCCACCATGGTCGAGGCCCCACCGATGTTGGAAGCGCAGATCTCAGCAAAGATGAGGGGCAGCGGGTTCATCCCGATGATGTTTGCCACTTCAATCGTCAGGGTGGACATGAAAAGCATCACCGTGATGCTGTCGACAAAGGCTGAAAGAAAGGCGGCAATAAAAGGGAACAAGATGAACAGCTTGAGGGGATCGAGCTTCACCCACCGCGCACTGTGGAGACCCAGCCATCGGAAGAAACCGGAGCTGTTCATCGTCTCGATCACGGTCATCATTCCAAAGACGAAGAGAATGGTCTCCCAGTTCTCGTAATGGAGAAGCTCTTTAGGGCCTAAGACAAAGATGAAGGCGAGAATCGCCCCGAAGATCGAGGCAATCGTCCGGTTCACCTTTTCCGAGATGATCAACCCGTAAGAAAGAACGAAAATCCCGAGAGCGATCCACTGCTGTGTCGTCATCCTACCCCCCTCAACATGAATTCAAAAAAAGGCCAGGAAGAATTCCCCAGCCTCTCAATCCCTGTTATTCTTTCACTTTTTATAACAAAATCGCCCAGCCTGTCAACACCTCTTTATGTTTCAGGCAGCACTCCTGTCAAAAAACGTCTGCCGAGAAAATATAAATTTCGGCGTCCTTATCCTTCCAGGCATTCGAAGGAAGCCCTGCCTTCTCGCAGGTATGTTCGAGAAAGGTCTGCCGATTCCACCCGTATTCCGTGGCCACCTGGGGCAAGAGGAGGCCCGCGTACCATCCTTTCTTCATGTAAATCCCGTGTTTTCCAACCTCGATCTCGTTCACGTCGGTAATCCTTTTCAGAGGTGTAAGGACGGATATCTCGATCTCCAGGTCAGGAAGCTCCTTTTCATTTACAGGGGGAAAGCGGGGATCCCGAAACGCCGCTGCTTCAGCCATTTCCTCAACAGTCTTATGGAGCGGCCCCCGGCCTTCAATATATCCGATACAGCCCCTCAGGTGGCCTCTCTTGTTAATGGTCACAAAAGCTCCCCGGTTCTCCTTGAGAATTGGGGAATCGATCTTGAATTCGGGAACCGTTTTCCCCTTTGCCTTACAATCGACGACCGTCTTTGCAATATGGTGAAGGATCTTCTTCTCTTCCTCGTTCAGACCGAGATCAACGCCGACCTTTTTCTCCCCTTTCATCTTTCCTGCCCCTTCGGCTGCTCTATAAAATACCGCTGCCCCGTATCCAACGACCCCTCTCCGATCACCGGTGACATCTCCGGAATTAAGATATTTCAGGACTTTTGCCTGATTCGCTCCCAAGGCCCTGGCAGCCAGCATGACCGTCACAATGGGACCTCCCCCACAGGCTTCGCAGTGGCCTTCCCTCAGATCTCGATGCAGGCCTTCGGCATCGAACCACTCGATCCGGCTGAGGGTCTTGCCGTCCATCTCAACCGCTTTCTCATAGGGATGATAATGGGATAGATCCGAGCTTGCAACCAAAAGGACCTTCTTGCCTTTGACGGATTCTGCGATCGCAGAAGCAAGATATTCACAGGTCTCCCAGGTCCACTTGGGTTCCATTACAATAGGGACGATCTTAAAGGGTTTCAATGCGGTCTGAAGAAACGGGATCTGGATCTCCAGGGAATGTTCCTCGCTATGTGCTTCAGGAATAAATTTGATCTCCCTTCGCTTCTCCATCATCTTCTTCGAGAGTTCCGTATCGACAGGAACGACGCCGAGAGGCGTTCGGAATCCTCCACGGTCATAGATGGAAACTCCCCGAAAGAAAGCCTTGTGACTTGGACCGATAACGACAACCGAATCGTAGGACCTTCCCTCGATCAGTTTATAGGCATGGGCAGCCACCTGCCCGGAGAATACATAACCGGCATGAGGAGACACTAAAGCGACGGGTTCCCCCTCTATTCCCTCTTTTTTGGCGTTCTCCAGGTACTGCTTCACGTCCCGGGAAAGAATATCAGGTTCTCCAGGGTACCATGACCCTGCAAAAACAGGTTCTCTCACGTCTTTCATCCCTATCTCCTTTCCTCCCTTCGATGTCTGGGCGATCACAAGAGAACCCCCGAGGAGATAAAGGACGATGGGAAAAAGAATATAAGAACGCCAGATCATTCCATTCCCTGCCGAGAGAAACTCAAACTTCAAAGGTGAATTCGCTCCGTTTAATCCACCCTACTTCCGTCTTCGCTGACTCGTTTCCTCAAGACTCATGCATCCATTCTCTGAACTCCGAACTCGTCACTCCGAACTGATAACTGGCCATTGCTCATTGATCATTGCTAATTGCCCATTGATCATTTAATCTTTTGCACTATCCAGGAGGATCGTCACCGGACCATCGTTCACCAGATGAACCTCCATCTTCGCCTGAAACTCCCCGGTCTGAACGGGAATGTCACTTTCCCTCAATCGATTCACCAATCTGTCATAGAGATTTCTGGCAGCAACCGGTTCTTCAGCCTCGATGAAAGAAGGTCTCCTTCCCTTCCTGCAATCGCCGTAGAGTGTGAACTGGGAGACGACAAGCATCTCCCCGCCGGTTTCCCGAAGTGAGAGATTGAACTTTCCCCCATCATCTTCAAAGATCCTGAGATCCGGGAGTTTGGAAGTCATATAGGAGATTTCTTTCTCCCCATCCCCCCTGGCTACCCCGACAAAAACGAGAAGACCCTTCCCGATCCTCCCGGTGGATCGGCCATCAACGAGAACTTCTGCCGACTTGACTCTCTGAACGACCGCCCTCATACAAAGACCCGGAACTATGGAATAGTGGAATAGTGGAATACTGCAACAATGGAAAACCGATCATCCCGAGCTGGTCAAAGGAAGGGTGAGCGCTTTCTGCTTAACTGAACAGTATCGGGGCTTGCCCCATCCTTCCATCATTCCATTATTCCAGTTTACTCTTCTTTTCCTTTGTCTTTTTTGGCCTGGGCGACCACCTTCTCACTGAGCTGGGCCGGGACTTCCTCGTAGTGGGAGAACTCCATGGTGAAGGTCCCCCTTCCACCAGTCTTGGAATTAAGATCCGGGGCGTATTTCAGCATTTCGGAGAGGGGCACATTGGCCTGGACCACCTGGTAATTTCCTCTCCCTTCCACTCCAAGCACTCTCCCCCTCCGGGTATTGAGATCGCCGATCACGTCGCCAATGCTGTCGTCCGGGACCGTCACTTCAACCTTCATGATCGGTTCGAGCAGGACTGGATTCGCTTCCTTGACACCATTTTTAAAGGCCATGATGGCAGCGAGCTTGAAGGCCATTTCAGAGGAGTCGACTTCATGGGATTTCCCATCATAGAAGCGAACTTTCACATCCACCACAGGATAGCCGGCCACCACCCCGCTCTGCATCGCCTCCACAATACCCTTTTCCACGGCAGGCACAAAATTCCTCGGAACATTCATCCCCACTAAGGCATTTTCAAATTCGAACCCCTCTCCCCTGCGAACAGGAGAGATATCGATGTGGACTTCGGCAAACTGACCCCGGCCGCCCGTCTGCTTCTTATGACGGTAGATGACCCCTGTCTTTGCTGTCCGGATGGTCTCCTTATAAGGAACCTTGGGAACGCTCAGGGTGACCTCTACCCCGAATTTCCGTTTCAGTTTTTCGCAGATGACCTCCACATGGGTCTGCCCCATTCCCGAAAGAAGGATCTCTCCGGTCTGTTCATCTCGGCCCACCACCATCGTCGGATCTTCTTCGTGGAGTCGCGCGAGGGAGGCTGCGATCTTTTCCTCGTCGCCTTTGCTTTTGGGAGCCAGGGCGTAAGAGATCATTGGAAGGGGGAGGCTCGTGGCGTCAAAAAAGATCGCCTTCTTCTCATCGGACAGGGTATCGCCCGTGGTGGTCTCTTTCAATTTTGCAACGGCAACGATATCCCCGACCCCCGCAAAGCCCACAGGCTTCTGTTTCTTTCCCTCCATCAGAAAGATCTGGCTGATCCTCTCCTTCACATCCTTCTTCGAATTATAGAGGGTGGAGTCGGCACTGGCTGATCCCGAGTAAACCCGAAAGAGGGTCAGCTTTCCGGCGAAGGGATCTGCAATCGTCTTGAAGACAAAAGCGGAGAAAGGGGCATCCTCTTTGGGTTCCCTCGCTTCGAGCTCACCGGTCTTTAAATTCTTCCCCTGAACCGGGCCCCGCTCGACGGGCGAAGGAAAACACTGGATCATCAGGTTCAGAAGTGGCTGAATGCCCATATTGCGCACGGAGGAGCCGCAGAGAGCGGGCACCAGTCTTCTTTCGATTGTTCCCTTCCGGAGGGTTTGAACCAGTTCTTCTGTCGAAATCTCGCCCGACTCCAGGTATTTTTCCATCAACAGATCGTCCATCTCCACGGCGGCCTCGACAAGCTTCTCACGGTGACGGTCCACCTCTTCCTTCATCTCAGGAGGGACGTCCTTGAGATCGTATTGCCCGCTTCCATCTCCCCGGTAGATATAGGCCTTCTTATGGATCAAATCCACCACACCGGTGAACTTCCCTTCCTGTCCAATCGGAAGCACAACAGGAACAGCGGGCTGAGAGGGAAAGAGCTTCTTCACCTCCTCAACCACCCTCAGAAAGTCCGCCCTCTCGGCATCCATCTTGCTGACATAGAGGACCCTCGGGACCAGAAAGTCATTGGCATACCCCCACACGGCCTCGGTATTTACCTTGACTCCTGAACTGGCTCCCACCACGATGACCGCTCCGTCAACAACCCTCATGGAGGTCTTTGCTTCGGCAATAAAGTTGGCATACCCCGGCGTATCGAGGAGATGGAACTCATATTTATTCCACTCAAAATGGGTAAGGGAGGTGCTGATGCTGATCTTCCGGTTAATCTCTTCCGGTTCATAATCCATCAGAGAGGAACCATCATCGACGTGGCCAAGGCGGCTGTTTTCTCCTGTGTCGAAAAGGATGGCTTCAGCCAGAGAGGTCTTTCCTTCCCCACCGTGACCAAAGGTTCCTATGTTTCGAATATTGCTTGGTTCAACCCTTTTCATCTGTTCTCCTTTCTCTCGCCCTTTAGGTTCAATTCCAGAACCGTACAACATTATTTACGTTTTTCCTGAATAAAAGTCAACCCTTCCAGGAAATCCTTAAAATCCATATTTGACAGGGTTCACGGATTCCCTTAAAATCGCATCACACGGAGGCGGAGATGAAAAGTCATGTCTTCTTTTCCGATCTGAGAGTGCGGCCTGGGAAGAATCCCCTGGATAGGCTGGATGTCCTGCTCGATCGCGCCAATCTGAAAGGCAAGGTCCGGGAAAAGGATCTCGTTGCGATCAAGCTCCATTTCGGTGAGAAAGGGAACACTTCCTTCATACGGCCACTCTTCTTAAGAAGGGTGGTGGAACGAGTCAAGGCTTACAAGGGAAAACCTTTCTTAACGGATACGAATACCCTCTACACCGGGAGCCGTCAGGAGGCGATCTCCCATCTCACAACCGCTTATCAGCATGGGTTCGTTCCCGAGAGCGTCGATGCCCCGGTCATCATTGCCGACGGAATCAGGGGAAACAGTTCCTTAAATGTTCCGATCGACAAGCCTCTGTTTAAGACAGTTTCCATTGCCCATGAGATCTTGATGGCCGATGTCCTCCTCGGAGTTGCCCATTTCAAGGGACATGAACTGACCGGATTCGCAGGGACCCTGAAGAATCTCGGGATGGGTTGTGCCAGCCGGGAGGGTAAGCTCGCCCAGCACTCCAATCTCTCGCCCCAGGTGAAACAGAAGGCTTGCAGGGGATGCGAACGTTGCTTGAGCTGTTGTCCCCAGGAGGCCATCTCCATGCTCCCACCAAAGCCCGAAATCGAGAAGAAACACCGGGTCGCTTTCGTTGACTCTGGGAAATGCATCGGCTGTGCGGAGTGTATTCCCAACTGCCCCTCGGGGGCAATCATAATCCGCTGGAACGAAACGATCCCCATCTTCCAGAAAAAGATGGTAGAACACGCTTACGGAGCCATAAAGGGAAAAAAGGGGAAGGTCCTCTTTCTCAACTTTCTTACCGCCATCACTCCTGCCTGCGATTGCCTCCCCTACTCCGGGGTGCCCATTGTCGGTGACATCGGAATCCTTTCTTCCGAGGATCCCATTGCCGTCGACCAGGCCTCTGCCGATCTCGTCAACCAGGAGGAGGGAATCCGGTCTTCCAAACTCCCCGGAGGCTGGAAACCCGGGGAAGACAAATTTCTTGCCCTCTATCCGGAAGCGGACTGGAAGGTTCAACTCGATTACGGGGAAGCGATCGGGATGGGATCGAGAGAGTATGAACTGATCAAGATATAAGTGGAATATTGGAATAATGGAAAGATGGGGTTAGACTGCTTTCATGGGCCAGTGCTCAATATTCCAATGTTGATGGTCTCGTAAAAAGTCGTCTCACCGGTGAAAACCGGTGTCCAGTATTTTCACAACTACCTAAGATCACTGGATTCCGGCTTTCGCCGGAATGACGATCATTAGCCCTTGTCGACTTTTTACGAATCCATCAATGTTCCATTATTCCATCATTCCGTGTATTTCACTTCTTTAAGAAAAAGCCCGTGGGCCGGGGCGGTTGCGCCTGCCTTCGTTCGATCCTTCGAATCGAGGATGGTTCGAAACCTCTCGGCGCTTATCTTACCTCTACCCACCTCCACCAGGGTCCCAACAATGGCTCGCACCATCTGTTTCAAGAAACCCGTCCCTTCGATCTCAAAATGAAGGAGACCTTCGCGGCTCCTTTTCCACTCGGCACGGATCACTCTCCGAATGGTCGTCCGGGTCGGCGTACCCACCGAACGAAAGGCCGCGAAGTCATGCTCTCCGATCAGGCTTTGGGCGGCCTTCTTCATCTCTATCAAATCCAGTTTTTGAGGGATATGCCATGCGTAGAGACGGCCAAAAACTTTTCGGACATTCTGATTTAGAATTCTGTATTCATAGACCTTGCTTTTCGCACTCTTCCTGGCATGAAACCCGTCTTCAACCACTTCGGCTCTTCGAATTGCAATATCAGGAGGAAGAAGGCTGTTGAGTGCCCTCTGAAGCGAGGGGAGTTCCATCTGGCTCCCCGTTCTGAAGTGAGCCACCTGGGCAATTGCATGGACCCCTGCGTCCGTCCTTCCGGAACTGAGCAGATGGACCTTCGCCCCGGTAAGAAGCGCCAGCTTCTCTTCGATCACTCCCTGAACCGTGGCCCCCCGGGGCTGAACCTGCCACCCATGGTAATTCGTCCCCTCATATTCGATGGTGAGCTTAATGTTACGCACTGGCTTCCTGCCTTCCCCGGCGGTCACCTCTAACCATGTTTTCTTATCTGCTTACTGCTTACTGCCCTCTGTTCTTCTGCTTTCTGCCTACTGCCTTCTGCCTACGAATTTCATCGCCCACCCCGGTTCAATGGCGATGGCTCCTTCAGGGCAGATCTCCTGACAGCAGTAACATCGAATACATCTCCCGTAATCGAAAACCGGCTCTCCCTGGCCCCCCTGGCTCTGAACAAGTGCCTTGGGAGGACAAATTTCCACGCACTGATGACAGATCTTGCAGACCTCCCTCGCAATCACGGGCCTCGAACTCAGGGCCTTCTTAAGGGCCTTCTTCAAAAAACCAGGGAGGTGCCAATCGAGGTTGCAAAGGGATGGGAGCTTGAAATCGGGAATCTTGATGCTACTCGGATTCTCCCCCACTACCTCAATCTCATCCAGTCCTAACCCTCTTTCAAACGCTACCAAATTCGTTACAAGGGATTTCCTCGGAATTGCCAGGAGATCGCATACAACCTGATCCAGGCTGAGTGCGTCGCTGCTTGCAAGAATCAGCCCGATGGAGGTCGGATCCCCGCTGGAAGGTCCATTTCCCTCCATGGCAACCACTCCGTCCAGGATGGTCAGAGAGGGTTGAATCACCTGGTACAAGTCGATCAGGACCCCTGCGAACCGGGTCCGGTCTTCTCCTGCCTGAAGGTGCCAGAGGGCCTTCTTCGCGCCTGGAACGCATCCGAAAAGATTCTTGATTCCGAGGGTGAGGAGCGTCTGGCTGTGGGTCTTCCATTTCGGGAGGTTAATGACGACGTCCGCATCGAGAACGGATTGATCAATCTCTAATTTTCGAAAGACCTTCCCTTTTCTCTTTTCGGGAACAATCGGCCTGTTGAAATCGACGAGGGGACAATTCGCCTCGTCAGCAACCCTCTTAATACCGGCCTTTTCCGCCGCCCTGGTCGCACTTCCAAGGCCCGGGCTGTCTCCGATGAAAGGGATGCCTCCCACCTCTCGGACGATCTCGATGATTCCTCGGACGATAGTGGGATGGGTCGTGACCGCTTTGTCGGGAGATTTGCCAAAGATGAGGTTGGGTTTGAGGAGAACCCGGTCGCCCTTTTTCACGAAGGCTCCGATCCCCCCGATCAGGTCAATCGCCTCTCGGAGGCTTCTCAGAACCTCCTCTTCCCTGTAATTCGGACACCGGATCACGGAGACGACCGATTTCATCCAAGCTTCTCTTTGCCCGTAATCTCCTCTGCGGAAATCTCGATGATCGCCGTCTTCTGAACGATCTCTTCTTCGAGGGCGCCATAGCCCCCCTCGGGCTGATACTTTTCCATGAGCTTTTCGAGGATTTCCAATTTCCGCTTCACTGGTCTGACAAGAGAAGCCTTCCCCTTAATGATAATGCTGCGAAAATAGAAGCTGGCTTTGCAGGCGGCCTCTGTCGTGGCTCTGTAAGCAATCGGGTCATCCACCTCGAAACAGACAGGACTTCCCCGGCGTATATCGCTGATCTTTTCTCCCTTCATTGAAGAATGGATATAAACTTTCCCATCGTAGTGGACAAAGTTGACCGGCTTAATGACCGGGAACCCTTTGCGGTTCACCGTCGCCATACGACCCACCGGAATCCTCTCCAGCATGGCAGCGATGGTATCTTTGTTTCTCATCTCTCTATCCTTCCGCCGCATCATCCCATCCCTTTCTCCGGCACAGCCGGAACAGAACAGGCCGTAGGGAGTGGTTTTAAGCCGTTCCCTGCTGCTTGCTGCTTACTTACATTCTACGGTTCTGCCCGGATCACACCATCCCGGAATACGGGAACAAGATCGGTGATATCCGGGCGGGCACAGTACGGGAGATCTTCCCCCAACCCCATGCTGATCAGATCCTTCCCATGAGAAGAACGATGAAGAGCTTCAGAGAGGCTATTCTCGAACTTCTGGTACAGAATGTGAGCGGAGAGGGCGGCATCACTCAGACGAATCGGTCCGGTGCCCTTCCTCAGAAGGAGGTCAATGATCATTCCTCCGCAAACAGTATCTTCAAGGGAAAATTTCCCATAACTCCCTGAAGGGAAAACAAGAAGATCATGACCGAGGAGAAGGCATCGTCCTGCAATGGCGCTGACATTGAAAAAGCTTCCAACAAGGACCTCCCTCGCAGAGGAAACAGAGTGGAGGGCCTTCGTCCCATTGGTCGTGGTCACGATTAACCTCTTGCCTCCAATTCTTTCCCTTGTATACTCTCTCGGAGAATTCCCCAGGTCGAATCCCTCAATCTGTTTCCCGCCTCTCTCACCTCCGAGGAGAGTGGTGCCCGCCGGCGAGCTTCTCGCCAACCCGAAGGCCTCTTCTACCGTCCGCACGGGAACGAGTTCCCGAGCCCCCTGGAAAATGGCCATGACCATGACTGAAGTCGCCCTGAGGACGTCGATCACCACGACTGCGCTGCTTGAGAGAGATTCACGGGGAGGCTCAATGGGAATGAGTTGAAGATCGATCTGCATGGAGAAAAATTAGCATACCTATCCGCTTAAATCAAGTTGAGCAACGGGTTATGTCAACGGGGCGCCTCTGGCGTCACGCTCGAATCTATCCTTATATCCTTTTAGCTGCTTAGCGCATGGACATCGACAACACATCGTCGATCGTTTGTGGTTTGCGGTTAAACGTAGGGGACGCGATCCCGCCTGCCGGACTGGTCGGCGGGGTCGCCGACCCTACGGTCAAGGAACCAACCGGCATCATTGCCTTACGGGGCTGTCTCCTGAGCAACCGCCGGGAAGATTCTTGGGAGTATCGTGCCTGTGCCCAAGGAGAATACCCACAAACTTGTCATGCACCCAATTTTCGTTCGCTCTTGCAGAGACCTGAGGGACGTGTTACCATAAATTCCTAATAAATCCAGTCGGGAAGATTTTTGGCAATTGGCTGTGTATGGCTCGGCTGCACACAGCCGATCCGGGCGCCCAAATTTCTTTCTTCCTGCCGTATCCATCAACCATGCAGAAAAAATATTATACGCTTTTGCTTCTACTTCTGGCAGGGGCTTCTTTTGTCCCCTTGGCGATGGGTCAGAATCAGGAGTTTCCAGTTTCTCCGCCCCCTCTGACAGAGGGAATTTATCCGTGCACCAACTGCCATGCCGGAATGCCCGTGAACACCAAAAAGAGAGAGCTCAAGGAGGAGCACATCAACATCCGGCTTCACCACGCAGAGACAATGCGCTGGTGCCTCGACTGCCACAATGCGCAAAACCGGGATAAGCTCAGGTTATTCAACGGAGAGTTGATCGGGTTTAGCGAAAGCTACCGGCTCTGTGGCGAATGCCACGGCCCGGTTTTCAGGGATTGGAAAGCGGGAATCCACGGAAAAAGAACAGGATACTTCTTCGGCGGAAAGAGAACTTATTTCCTCTGTGCCAACTGTCATGACCCCCACGAGCCGAAATTTAGGCCCATAAAACCCGAGCCTCCACCGCACCATCCAATGGAAGACCGAAATGCGAAATAAGGATTTTACAAGAAGAGAATTCATCCGCAACCTCTCCCTGACCGCCCTGGCGGGGGTGTCCGTTCCCCTTCTCTCCTCCTGCACAAAGGAAGAAACTGAAGACTTCCTGCAGAAGCATTTTCGTGAAATGACGAAGGAGGAGAAACAGGGGGTCATTGCAAAACTGGAAGAGAGATACGCGCGACAATATGGGAGGAAGTTCCAGATCAGCACGCAGGAGGCCCTTCCCGATACCCTCTGGGGTTATGGCCTTGAGCTCTCACGGTGCATCGGTTGCAGGAGATGTGTCTACGGCTGCGTGAAAGAGAACAATCAATCCAGGCGGGCGCCCCAGCTCCAGTGGATCCGGGTCTTGAGACTTAAGAGAGGAAGCCTGATCAATCTCGAGAACTCGGAACATTACTATAGTCCTGACCTGGTTCCAGAAAAGGGGTTCATCTATCTGCCGGTTCAGTGCCAGCAGTGCCAGGATCCTCCCTGTGTAAAGGTATGCCCGGTTCATGCGACCTGGCAAGAACCCGATGGAATCGTCGTGGTTGACTACAACTGGTGTATCGGTTGCAGATACTGCATCGCAGCCTGTCCTTATAAAGGAAGGGTCTTTAACTGGGCGGAACCGGATATCCCCAGGGAGGAGGTCAATCCTTCGGTCCATTATCTTGGAAACAGGCCAAGGATGAAGTGCGCTGTGGAAAAATGTACCTTCTGCATCCAGCGGGTGAGACAGGGAAGATATCCAGCCTGTGTGGAGGTCTGTCCCACGGGGACGAGGAAGTTCGGGAATCTCCTCGATCCCAATAGCGAAATCAGGTACATCATCGACCGTAAGCGGGTTTTTCGTCTGAAAGAGGACCTCAATACAGAATCCAAATTCTATTACTTTTTCGAAACTTAGAGAAGCGAATGGAAGCATTACAGAATACGTTACGGGAAACGTGGCATTTTTATAGGAGGACACTGACCCTCGTCGCTAAAGGTGGCAAAGTCTACTATGCCTGGTGCTCTCTGCTCTTGGTGATCATCTTTGTAGGACTTGTCTTTTACTTGAGGCAGCATGACGCCGGTCTCATTGCAACCCATATGAACGACCAGGTTTCCTGGGGCCTCTACATTGCCAACTTCACCTATCTGGTCGGGGCTGCTGCGGCTGCGGTACTGCTGGTCATTCCATCTTATGTCTACCATTTCAAACCGATCAAAGAGATTGTCGTCCTTGGGGAGCTTTTCGCTGCATCCTCTATTGTGATGGCCATTCTCTTTGTGATGGTCGACCTCGGAAGGATCGACCGGTTCTGGCATTTGATTCCATTCGTCGGTTCGATGAACTTTCCTCAATCCCTTCTTGCCTGGGATGTTCTTGCCCTAAACGGCTATTTGTTTCTGAACCTTTTGATCCCGATCTATCTTTTGATCAAATTCTACTATCACAAAGAACCCAACTGGAAATTCATCCTCCCCTTTATCCTGCTTTCCATCCCGATGGCCGTCGCGATTCACACCGTTACGGCCTTCCTGTATAATGGTCTTCCCGCCCGTCCTTTCTGGAATGCATCGATCCTTGCACCGAGATTTCTGGCGAGCGCCTTCTGCTCGGGACCGGCGATCATTATCCTCATTTTTCAGATCATTCGAAAGGTGTCAACTGTCAAATTAGAGGACGAGGCCCTCTTCAAGATTTCAGAGCTGATCGGTTACGCCATGTTTCTCAACCTCTTCCTTCTCGCCTCCGAACTGTACAAAGAGTATTATTCCCATACCGTTCATATCGAAGCGTTCGAGTACCTCTTCCAGGGTCTTCATGGCCACAATCAACTTGTCCCCTGGATATGGACAGCCATGGCCATGAACGTCACTGCCTTCATTATCTTCCTTATCCCTGCCACCCGGAAAAGGCTCTTGACACTGAACCTGGGCTGTCTACTCATCATCATAGGAGTGTGGATTGAAAAAGGACCCGGTTTTGTCATTCCGGGATTTGTCCCCGACCCCCTCGGTGAGATCTTTGAATATGTCCCGAATCTCCTGGAACTCATGGTCTCCTTTGGCATCTGGGCAACGGGACTGCTCATCTTTACCCTATTGATGAAGGTGGCCATCCCCATCGAAACCGGAGAATTCACCCACGTCGGGTATGTTGAACGAACCCATCGGGTTGAGGAAGAACGTCAGGCTTGGAAACAAATCTCCTCGGGAAAATTCTAATCTCCAAAAATACACTCCTCCGGACCGAAAAATAGGGTATTCACTGTATTTATTGGGTAAGCTTTTCATAGTAAAAGTAAAGTGACAGGGCCATGCATTGCCCGAGAGGTGGGGAGATCGCCTTTGCGGCGGCCGCCAAACCCACCATGGCAGGGGGGATTCCTCCCTTGACCGCCAGACCCAGTGATCCACCGCAAGGGGTGACGTATCACGCTTTCGTTGAGAAGATTAAGAGAGAGATGCACCTGTAGACCGATTTTTTTAGAATGAACCGGGAGATCCAAGAACATGAAATTCTTCCTCCTTGGAGTGGCAATCGGTTTTCTTTTCCTTTTCCTCTTGATCGGCCTTGGTTTCAGTTCAAAGACCGGACAACCCATCACTTTCAATCACAAGAAACACATGGAGCAGGGACTGGGATGCGACTCCTGTCACCGCTATTACAAGACCCAGACCTTCTCCGGAATGCCTCAAATCGAAACCTGTCTTGAATGCCATAAAGACCCTGTTACACAAAGCCCTGAAGAGGAAAAAATTCGGCAATTCCAGAAGAAGAAGCAGGAAATTCCCTGGAAAAACCTTTATGGCGAACCCGATCACGTCTTCTTCTCCCATCACCGTCACACGGTGATGGGAAAGCTGGAGTGTAAAATCTGCCACGGAGATATTGGAGAAAGTGAACGCCCCCCCTCCGGGCCTTGGGTGAAGATGACGATGAAATGGTGCATGGATTGCCACACGAAGTCGAAAGCAAGCAATGATTGCTTGGCATGTCATGTCTGAAAAGTGGAATGGTGGAATAATGGAATTCCATCATTCCAGTATTCCATTGTTCCAAAGGGGGGGGCAAACTTAGGACAAGGGTGTATGGGTGAGAGATGAAGGTGAGCCGCAGGGATTTCTTGAAGATGGGAAGTGGAGCGGGCGTCGCCGTTGCCCTCGGTGCAGGCTACTGGAAATGGTCTCAATTTCCTGTCCCGGAGCAGACGAATCCCCCGGGTGTCGAGAAATGGGTCCCGACGATCTGTGCCCAGTGCATGGGGGGCTGCGGAATATTGGTGAGGGTCGTCGATGGATGGGCAGTCAACATCGTAGGGAATCCCCTCCATCCCGTCAACAGGGGAACCCTCTGTCCTAAGGGGATTGCAGGCCTTCAGGGTCTTTATGATCCTGACCGCATCCGCTCGCCCTTGAAGAGGGTGGGCAAAAGGGGAGAAGGGAAATGGCAACCCATCTCGTGGGACGAAGCCCTGCAGCAGGTTACGGAATCCTTAAAGGACCTCCGGGAAAAAGGAGAACCCCATCTTCTCGCGCTCCTGGGGGGCAGATATCGTGGGTTAATGCGGACTCTCTGGGAGCGTTTTCTCGAGGCCTTTGGATCGCCCAATGACATCGATAACCAATTTCACTGGGAGGGAGCGCCGGCGGAAGGTCTCTTCCTGACCCAGGGCATCCACGCTCCTCCGGCTTATGACTTTGAAAACGCCCGCTTCATCCTCTCCTTCGGGTCCGGACTTCTCGAATCCTACTGGTCACCCGTGCAGGCCCTGAGCGCCTACGGTTCCTTTCGGAGAGGGAAGCCTGAACAGCGGGGAAAGCTGGTTGAGATCGAGCCCCGCCTCTCCGTGACGGCCATGAAGGCCGATGAATGGATTCCAGCCCCACCGGGAACCGCAGGACTCATCGCCCTCGGCATCGCTGGAATGATTATTAAAGAGGGCCTCTACAATAAGGAATTCATCGCCAACCGCGCCTCCGGTTTTGAGAACTGGACCGACGCAAGCGGAAAGGAGCATGTCGGTTTTAAAGAATTTGTCCTTTCAACTTATGGAGCCGATGTCGTCTCCAAACGGACCGGGATTCCTGTTGACACCCTCATCAGGCTTGCCCGGGAATTCGCGTCAAACCAGCCGTCTCTCGCAATCGGATATCGAGATCGACCTTTTCACCAGATGGCCGTTTCTGTTCTGAACGCGTTGGTCGGAAATATCGATGTGCCGGGAGGCGTCCTCATACCGAAGACCGTCCCCCTTCGACCCCTACCGTCCTTTCGGAAGGATGCCATTGCCCAAAGGGGCTTACAGGCGGAAAAAATCGATGGGGACACCAGGTCCTCCCTGATGCTCCAGCAGCCCTATCTCTTTGCCAGGAATGTGATCTCCGGGAAACCTTACAGGCCCAAAGTGCTCTTCCTGTACTATACGAACCCTCTCTTTTCAAATCCCAACCCGGAACACTACGCAAAGGCCTTTGCCGAAATCCCTCTGATCGTTAGCTTCTCTCCTTACATGGACGATACCACGTCACATGCAGATCTCGTGCTTCCGGACCACACGCCTCTCGAGCGGTGGCAGGATGATCCCGTATTTTTGAATAGTGGATTCCCGGTCCTCGGAATCCGGCAACCCGTGATCGATCCTCTCTATCAGACAAAGTCAACGGGCGATCTTCTTCTTCTCTTGGCAAAATCCCTGGGAGGAGAGGTTCGGAAGGCTTTCCCTTGGAACGACTTCAAAGAGGTCCTGCTCTACGGAATCAAAGGAGTCTTTGAAGCGAATCGAGGCGACGCGTTTGGTCTTCCGTTTGAGCAGGCATGGACTCGCCTCCTTGAAAGAGGAGGATGGGCGGCACCCTCCTACACCACATTTGACGACTTCTGGAAACAACTTCAGGAAAAAAGCGGATGGTGGGATCCTATCTACGACTTCAGGGAATGGGAGCGCATCTTCAAGACCCCTTCGAAGAAGTTTACGTTTTATGCAGAGATATTGAAGCAGGGCGCTCGGTCATCCCCTTCGAATGATCTCAAGGACCTCTCCCTTTTCCCGCACTGGGAAGAGCCGGAAACGCCGGGGGACGAAAAACAGTATCCGTTTCGCCTTCACGTTTTCAAAACAATGCCCCTGACCGGCGGCAGGAATGCAAACCAACCCTGGCTCCAGGCGGTTGCTGGAGAATACCTGTTCGAGAGATGGGAGACATGGGCGGAGATCAATCCGGAGACGGCAAACCGTCTGGGGATCTCGGACAAAGATTGGGTGTGGGTGGAATCCCCCCGGGGAAAGATAAGGGTGAGGGCAATGCTCTTCAAAGGAGCGATGCCCGAGGTCGTTAGTATTCCCTTTGGAGGAGGTCACCAATCAGGAGGCCGTTGGGCCCAAGGCTTAGGCGAAGATCCCTATAGGCTTCTTGGTGACGATCTCGACCCACTGACCGGTTATCCGATCCGCGGGGCCACCCGGGTCAAAATATATAAAGCCTGATTTAGCACGGCTGAGGGATTGGCACGAATAAGACTCTGGAGTCTGAGGAGGAATGACTTGCATCGCTGGGGAATGGTCATTGATCTTGATAAATGCTCCGGATGCCAGGCTTGTGTGGTGGCCTGTCAGGCAGAGAACAATATTGCCATCATCGGACCAGCGGAATCGGCCAAGGGCCGGACCATCCACTGGATGGAACTGATTCCTTACATTGAGGGGGAATACCCTCACATCAAAGCGAGGCTGATTCCGAGACCCTGCATGCATTGTGACCATCCACCCTGCACCAAGGTCTGTCCGGTTTATGCCACTTATATCAACGAAGAGGGCCTGGTGGCTCAGATCAATCATCGCTGCATCGGCTGCAGGTATTGCACGACCGCCTGCCCCTATACGGTGAAGTATTTCAACTGGTATCCCCCCGAATGGCCGAAAGAAATGAAGGGCTCCCTCAATCGAGATGTCTCGATTCGCACGAAGGGAGTGGTGGAGAAGTGTACATTCTGTAGCCATAGGCTCTTGAGGGCCAGAGAAAGGGCAAAGGCCGAAGGAAGGGACCTTCTCCCGGAGGATTACATCCCGGCCTGTGTTCAGGCGTGTCCGAGTGGAGCAATGTTTTTCGGCGACTTGAACGACCCACACAGCATGGTGTCAACTCTTTCACGCGAAAGAAGAGCCTTCCGTCTGATGGAGGAACTGGGAACGGAGCCCAAGGTGTTCTATCTTTCCGAGGGGACCTAAATGAGCGGGAATGACGTGAAACCTGTAGAGGATGCCATTCTATTCGAGCCGATGATGAAAACTGGGAAAGCTTTTTACCTTGCCCTCTCCGGCCTTGTCGCGGTGATCCTTTGGGCGGGATGGGCTTACCTTCACCAATATCGCAATGGACTCGGGGTGACAGGCCTGGCAAGACCAGTCTTTTGGGGGGTCTATATCACCAACTTCGTCTTTTTCATTGGGATCAGCCATGCGGGGACCTTGATCTCCGCCATCCTCCGTCTCGCAAAGGCAGAATGGCGAAGGTCGATCACGCGATCCGCCGAAGTGATCACCGTTCTTGTTCTGTTCTTCGGCGTGGGAAATATCCTGATGGACCTGGGAAGGCCCGACCGGATGCTGAACATCATTCAGTATGCGCAATTCCGATCCCCATTGCTCTGGGATGTCGCAAGCATCACGGTCTATCTCACCGCCAGTTCTGTCTACCTGTTTCTTCCCTTGATCCCGGACATTGCCCTTCTCCGGGACTACGGCGGCAAATGGAAAGGGTTTTACCGGATCTTCGCCCTGGGTTGGAGGGGCACGGAAAAACAGCACCGCCTACTGGAGAAGGGGATCGCTTTTATGGCCATTCTCGTTATCCCCGTCGCAATCTCGGTCCATACGGTTGTCTCCTTTGTCTTTGCCATGACCATCCAGCCCATGTGGCACAGCGCCATTTTTGGGCCCTACTTTGTCGCGGGCGCCATCTTCTCAGGGATCGCTGCCCTCATTGTTGCGATGAATCTGATCCGGAAGGTCTACCATCTCGAAGAGTATTTGAGACCAGTCCACTTCAACAACCTCGGAATTCTTCTCCTTGTGATGACCCTCCTCTGGTTTTATTTCACGTTTACGGAATACATCACGGTTTATTATGGCGGAGAACCCCTTCACATGATGATCTTCTGGTCGAAATTTACCGGAAGGTTTTCCCTCCCCTTCTGGGGAATGTTCTTCTTCTGCTTCGTCATTCCCATGCCCCTTCTCAGTTTCAGAAAGACCCGGACGCCCCTCGGAACACTCATCGCCTCCATCTCCATTGTGATCGGAATGTGGCTGGAACGGTTTATTATCGTCGTGCCTACCCTGACGAACCCGAGGCTTCCCAATGAAACCGTCCTCTATTCCCCGACGTGGATCGAATGGTCCGTTTTTGCCGGATGCATCTCCTTTTTTATCCTCCTCTACATGATCTTTACCAAGGTTTTCCCGATCGTCTCCATCTGGGAGATAAGAGAGGGAAGAGAGAAATCGGTGGCCGAGGTTCAAGAGAGGATTAAGACCTACCTTCCCGGAATCAGTGTGGAATGAGAAAAGGAAAGGATCAATGCGAATTGAAAAATGATGATCTCGTAAAAAGTCGTCTCACCGGTGAAAACCGGTGTCCAGTATTTTCACAACTACCTAAGATCACTGGATTCCGGCTTTCGCCGGAATGACGATCATTAGCCCTTTTCGACTTTTTACGAATTCATAATCCCTTCATTTTGAAATTTGCACTTTGAATTTTGCATTTTGCATCAAATGGAAGGTGACCCATGAATTTCTCCATTTCGTGTCCGCGATCATTTCCACTTCTGGGAATCGTTATTCTATTCCTCCTCCTTCTTTCTTCATCCGCTTTTCCCCAGATCCTTCCGGAGGATCCGGCCCGGGGAGCCCGCCTCTTCATAAGCAAAGAATGTGTGAAATGCCATGCCCTGAAAGGCGAGGGAGGCAAAGCCGGGCCTGACTTTGGAAGAATAGACCTCGGAGATACACAACTCGAACTCGCCTCAAAGCTCTTGAACCACATCCCCGCCATGCTGACGGGCATGGAAAGAATGAAAATGATCAAACCCAATCTGACGGGAGACGAAATCGGGAATATTGCTGCATACCTCTACTTTCTTAAATTCTTCGATGAACCCGGAAATGCAACCCATGGAAAGTACCTCTTTACAGAGAAGGGTTGCGCTAACTGCCATGCTCTATCCGGCAAAGGCAAGGAAGGCGAACCCGGGCTGGACCAATTTCCCCAAAATATTACCCCTGTCTTCCTCAGCCAGATGATCTGGAATCATGGGTCCGTCATGATCGCGGGCATGGTCAAGCTCGGAATGAAGTGGCCCACTTTTGAAGGAACCGAGATGATGGATCTTCTGGAATACATCAAGATGAATGCGAAAGGACCCAGGGAGGCTGCTTTTATCACCCCGGGAAATCCGATGGAAGGCAGAAAGGTCTTTGTTGCAAAGGGCTGTATCCAATGCCACACCATCAGGGGCGAGGGCGGGAAAGGAGGGGAGGACCTAGGGAAGACGGCCAAAGTCTTTTACAAAAGCCTCACCCAGATAGCCTCGATTATGTGGAATAAAGGGCCCTCCGTCCTGGCGAAGATGGCCCAGCCGAAGAGCGGCATCCCCACCTTCTCTCCTAAGGAAATGGCGGATCTCATGGCTTATCTCTATTTTCTCCATTTCATCGACGAATCCGGAAACGCGCCGAGAGGGGGGAAATCTTTCTCGGATCTGGGATGCTCCAAGTGTCACGGCTTTGATGGGAGACGGGGTGAGTGGATGCAGATCGATCTCTCCAAGTACCAGAAGGTGGGAAACCCGATGGAGGTCGTCGTCGGCCTCTGGAACCATGGGCCGGAGATCGGGAAGGCCATGCGAGAGAAGGGCCTCGCCTGGCCAAGGATCACGAAGGGAGAGCTCGCCGATCTCATCGAATTTATCCGGGCGCCGAAGAAAAAATAGGGAATGGAAGATCGTCAAGATTCTCGTGCCATACAGATGCAAACCCGAGATTCTTTGCAGTTGTAGGGTGCGGTCTCCGACCGCACCGCCTGTGCGGCATGAATGCGGGCTGCGCGCTACAAAATCGTGCCGGCAAATCGCTCCGTTGAGTAAACCAGAAAGGAAATCTTCGATGAAGCGTCCTGCCATTGTTTGTTTGATCGTCTTTCTCCTTCTGGGAGGGATGGCTCTCACCTGGAGTCAGATAGAAGGAGCTGAGAAAACGGGATATCTCCTGCCGGGAGATATCAAAGAGGGGTGGAAGGCCTTCCATCAGAAAAAATGCAACCAATGCCATTCCATCTGGGGGGAGGGCGGAAAGGGAGGACCTGATCTTGGGACCCTTCCGGAATCTTATGTCAGTCCTTCCCAATTGGCGGCACTGATGTGGAACCATTGGCCGGAAATGTGGGGCAGGATGTCCGCCAAAAAGATCCCCGTTCAGAAAATAGAAAAGAAGGAGATGGCTGACCTCTTCGCCTTTCTCTATTTCATCCGGTATACGGATGAGCCTGGCGATCCGGGCAAGGGGAAAGCAGTAATGGAGGCAAAATCCTGTGACAAATGCCATACCGTGAGGGAAGGAACGAAAGAAGACTTGAGTCGTTGGGGAAGGTATACGAATCCTATTCTTTGGGCTCAGATGATGTGGGATCACGCTCCCCAGATGGAGCATGAGATGAAGAGAAAAGGAATTCCTTGGGTCGAGTTCAAAGGAAATGAAATGGCGAACTTGATCGCCTATATTCGAAGCCTCAACCCAAAGGCTGAAAAGGTCTACCTCTCGCCGGGGGATCCTCGATCCGGGGCGAAATGGTTCACTGAAAAAGGGTGTGTCCAGTGCCATGGCTCCAAAACCCAATTGGATTTATCGAAAAAGAAGGATTTCGCAAGGACCTTAGGGCAGTTGGCAGGAATGATGTGGAACCACTCACCGGAGATGTGGAAGGGAATGGAGGAAAAGAGACTTCCTCGCCCTTCCCTTTCACCCCAAGAGATGGCTGACATCATTGCTTACCTCTTTTCAACGCGATATTTCGATGAACCGGGTGATCCCGAACGAGGAAAAATTGTTTTTGACAAGAAGCAGTGCAATCTCTGTCACGCCAAGGGAGGGAAAGCAGTGGGCCTGTCAAATTTGAAAGGTCAGATCTCCCCTATTTTCATGGCGCAGACGATGTGGAATCACGGTCCGGAGATGCTCGAACGGATGAAGAAAGCCAAAGTTTCCTGGCAGAAGATTGACGGGAACGAGATGGTGGATCTCATGGCGTGCCTCAACCAGGGTGCTCCTTAGAGTGGACTGCTCTCTCCCTCAGGGAAAAAGGGGGGCCTACTGGAAATACAGGTTGACAGCCAGAAACTTTTGATGAAAAGGGGGTCCGAGTGATGAAAAAGAGATTGGAGTTTGCAGGGTCACTTTCTTTTCTTCTCATCCTTGTCCCTACATGGGCGATGGGACAGCCTACCTACGTCGGGTCTAAGAGATGCATGTCTTGTCACAGCACGATTTATGAGATGTGGAAAGATACCCTCCACAACAAATCCCAACAGTTCTTGACTCGTACCGGCGATGCCCTGGTGGTCGACTGGAAGGGGATGCTTAAATTGAAGGCCGGAAACATACCTGAAGTCATCGTCAGATTGGAAGATGAACCCGGGAACGTTCACCAGGCCGTCTTAGTGGATGCAAAAGATCCTTCGAAAGAGGTCAGCTATACCGTGGTGAGGACTCATGGAGGCTGGGGCTGGAAACAACGCTACCAGGTCAAGATTGGAAACCATCATTACCTCCTCCCATTTCAGTGGAACCAGGCCACCTCCCGCTGGGTTCCCTATAACCTCCAGAATTGGTACAATGAAAATGGCAGTCTCAAACAACCCTCCGTGGATAAATCTTTTGACATGAATTGTGCAGGCTGCCATGATACTGGGCTCGAGTTGAAGAAGGTTGACAGAGGATACGAATCCAAATATGTGGAACTCAATATTGGATGTGAAAAGTGCCATGGTCCGGGGTCCGAACACATCAGGTCTCCCAAGACCAAAGGAAGCATCATCCATCCTCGAAAGCTTCCGTACGAACGAAGTATAGAGGTGTGCGGCCAATGCCACTCGAGGGGGATCAGCGTTCCCAATGGAACTTTTGAGTATCCATGGAATGACAAAGAGAACAAACCTTACAAATTAGGAGAGCCTCTATCCAACTATTACCAGTTCAAACCCGGCATCTGGGGAGATCCCCAGGCCCACTCTAGGTCCCACCACCAGCAATGGCTCGACTTTCAAAAGAGCGGCCATTTCTATGCCCGGGTCCACTGCTTTGACTGCCATAACCCCCATGGAGGACCCAGCCGGTCCCAACTGACGAAAGCGGACTACAACAATAATCTTTGTCTTTCCTGCCATGGCAAATATGAAAAGTTTGCCAACCCCTGGGCGATCCGCATCCATACCAAGCATAATTATGCTCCAGAGACTAAGGGAACGAGTCGATGTTCCTCTTGCCATCTGGTGAAAACCGCTTCTTCAGCGGAAACGGAAGATATTCACAATCACGACTTCAGAATCATCAGACCCCGGTTGAGTTTGGAGATGTTTGAGAAGGACCCCAAAAATGTGGTGCCCAATTCGTGCAATGGCTGCCACACGGAGTGGAGTAAAGACAAAGCAGGGTACGAGGCTGGCACAAAAGCCTATGAGTCTCTCTTCGGAATATGAGCCTCTTATGGGAGGACTTCTCGAAAGCCATTTGGATCTATCCCTCGTTTTCTGTCGACCTGACTTGGGGGGTCGGGAGGGTCGGAGATACCTCCGGATTCAGATGGAATAATCGGCATCGAGGAAATCTTCGATGAAGCGTAACGCCGTTGCTTGCCTTATCGTTTTTCTTTTTCTCGGAGGAGTGGCCCCGATCTCAGGCCCCGTGAGAGGAGCTGAGAAAACAGGATATCTCCTGCCTGGAGATGTCAGAGAGGGGTGGAAGGTCTTCAATCAAAAAAAATGCAGTCAATGCCATTCCATCTGGGGAGAGGGAGGTAAAGAAGGTCCCGATCTGGGACCTCTACCGGAGTCCTATACGAGCCCATCGGAGCTGGTGGCGCTGCTGTGGAACCATTTCCCGGAGATGCTTGGAAAGATGGCAGCGAAAGGGATTCTTCCTCAAAAAATGGAGGAGAAGGAGATGGCGAACCTCTTTGGCTTTCTCTATTTCATCCGTTACATGGACGAACCCGGGGATCGGCGAAAAGGAAAAGCTTTGCTGGAGGCCAAAGGCTGCACCCAGTGCCATACCCTGAAGGAACGAACCAAGGGAGATCTCAGCCGATGGGGAAGGTATACGAACCCTATCGTGTGGGCTCAGATGATGTGGAATCATACGTCTCAGATGGAAGAGGAGATGGAGAAGAAGGGGCTTCCCCAAATTGAATTCAAAGGCAACGAGATGGTTGATCTCATCGCCTATATTCGAAGCCTCAGTCCGGACGTCGAAAAAATGTATCTTGCGCCGGGCGACCCAGAGCAAGGGAAAGGACTCTTCTTTCAGAAGAACTGCTATCAATGTCATCAGGCGGGAACGGATCTGGATCTCGGAAAGAAAAAGTACTTTCCCAGAACCGTCGCCAAAATGGCAGGAGCGATGTGGAACCACTCTTACAGAATGTGGAAGGAGATGGAGGAAAAAGGAATCGAGCGGCCGGAACTTTCTGCACAGGAGATGACCGATTTTGTTGCTTACCTTTTTTCAGTTCGGTATTTTGATGAGCCCGGTGATGCCGCACAGGGGAAGATCGTTTTTGCGAAGAAACGATGCAACAATTGCCATGCCAAGGGATCCAGGATGCCTGACCTGTCCGACCTCAAAGGTCAGATCTCTCCGATCCAGATGGCCCAGAAGATGTGGAATCATGGACCCGAAATGCTCCAGAGGATGAGGAGCGCGAAGATCCCATGGCAAAAATTCTACGCGAGGGAGATGGCGGATCTGATCGAGTACCTTAGCCGCGGAATGCCATAAAATTGTGGATTGCGAATTGCGGAAAGAGAGTCGTGGAGTCGTGTGGTCAGGTAGTCTTGTTGTCGCCGAAACGACCAAAAAACAACGTGACTATGGAAGAGTCGCAGGGTGGAGCAGCCGGGTAGCCTTGTAGTCGACCAAACGACGAAGCGACTCCTCATTGGAGGTTGACATGGTTACTGCAGCATGGTTGAAGAAGACCGAATTATTTGGAGCCCTCGAAGAGGCGCAGATCGAGGCCCTGCTGTCCCATTCTTCCGTCGAATCCTTTCCCGGGGGAACGACCATCTTTTGTCAGGGAGACGAGGCGACGCGTCTATTTATCCTGATCGAAGGGGAGATCGATCTCGCAGCTAAAACCGAAGAGAAAATTGACTTCATGACTTCCAGAATCAATAAAGAAGGATTGGCTTTCGGGATTCCTTCGCTGATAGAACCCTTTCGTTACAATGTCACGGCAACGTGTTTGAAGGCATCGAAAGTATTGACGATGGACGCCCGTTCTCTCAGGGATAGCTTAGAGAAGGACCCGAGAATGGGGATGGAGATTACGAGAAAGCTTGCTTCCATCTACTTTGAACGCCTGAACAAGATGCGTTCGGGGGTTTCGAATCTTCTCAAGATGTTCAAAGCGAAGACGCCATGAGTGGAACTGCCTCGAATCGCTTTCACGTAAGAGTCCCCGACCAGCACTGGTTCGAGGAGAATATCGGATGTGAAAACGCCTGCCCGGTCAACACCCGGGCTCCCCAGTATATTGCGGCCCTTGTTGACGGAGACTACGATCTCGCCTATGAGCTCAACCGGGGGGACAATCTCTTCCCTGCCATCCTGGGCCGCATCTGTGTCCATCCCTGCGAAGAGAAGTGTCGAAGAGGATTGTTGATCGACCTTCCCATCTCCATCTGCTCGCTGAAGAGAGCCGCCGCGGATTACAGATCTCTTTCCTCCCGGAAAAGACCCGTAGGAAGGAATGGGGACAAAAAGGTTGCCATCGTCGGCGCCGGCCCCTCCGGACTTTCCGCAGCGAACGATCTCGCCAGGATGGGCTATGGTGTTACGATCTATGAGACATTTCCCATTCCCGGTGGTATGCTCAATGTCGGAATTCCACCTTATCGCCTTCCCAGAGAAGTCGTCGAAGAGGCGATTGAAGAAGTGAAGCGATTGGGCGTGGAGATGATTACCGGAACTCCCATCGGAAAAGAGCTGAACCTCGAAGGGCTTAGGAGCAAGTATGACGCGGTCTATATCGCCGCTGGGGCCCACAAAGCCGAAAAACTGGGAATTCCCGGAGAGGACCTTCAGGGTGTAATCCATGGTGTGACTTTCATGCGGATGGTCAATCGCAAGGAGAAGATCGAGCTCGGACAGAGGGTGGCCGTGGTCGGCGGAGGAAATACCGCGATGGACACAGCCCGTTCCTCCGTGCGATTGGGCGCAGGAGAGGTCTTTATTCTCTACCGAAGGACACGGGAGGAGATGCCGGTTGACGAAAGGGAACTGGAACAGGTCGAGGAAGAAGGCATCAAGGTCTACTATCTCACTTCACCCATGCGCGTCCTCTCTCGTGATGGAGTAAGAGTCTCGGGAGTCCGGTGCATCCGGAATCGGCTTGCTGAACCCGATGAGGATGGCCGGAGGAGGCCCGTACCCATTGAAGGGTCTGAATTTGATATTGACATCGATCTCCTCATCCCCGCTGTGAGCCAGTCCCCCGATATCTCCTTTCTCCCCGAGGAGATCGGCCTCGAAATCTCTCGATGGGCAAGGCTCGCCGTCAACCCGGAGACCTTTGAGACGAATGTTCACGGCATCTTTGCTGGCGGGGATTTCGTCACAGGGCCCAGAGACGTCATCCGGGTGATTGCTGATGGAAAAAAAGCAGCCCTGTCAATTCACAGCTGCCTCACCGGAAAGAAGTCCCAAAAGAGCCCGGCCTATTTCACTCCAGTTCCTGAGATTCAGATTGATCCCGATCTCGAAAAGATCCCCCGGCAGAAGATGGAGACGATATCCGTACATGAGCGGAGATCACTGGACAACGAGGTAGAACGGGGTTTCTCCCGGGAGGCAGCCGTCAACGAAGCCGCCCGCTGTTTGCAGTGTCACATCTTCACCATTTTCGACCGTAGCAAATGCATCCTCTGCGGTGGCTGTGTCGATATCTGTCCGAAATCCTGTTTTCGCATGGCAACCCTCGATGAGATCAAAGGGGATGAAAAGCTCGCGATCCTCATGGAGTCTTATTTTGGTATGCCTCTGGAGGAGGAGGAGAAACGAAATCTCGCCACAGTCATCTTCAAGGAAGAACAACGGTGCATCCAGTGCGGCCTGTGCGCCAAACGATGTCCAACCGGGACGATCACGATGGAGAGGTATCATCGGGAATCTGCCCTTTATCGGGAGAAAGAAGGATGAAGAAAGGGGTTCTTCAGCGGCTCACTGAGTCGGCCGTATGGCGCTCCATTTTCCGGACCGGAATGCCGGATACCGACCTGAAACGTTCCATGGTGATGTATTCCAATTTCTTCCTTCACATCTTTCCGGTGAAGATGAAACGCCATGGGCTTCGGTTCTCGTATACCTTCTGCCTGGGCGGGATTTCCTGTCTTCTCTTCATTATCCTGACGATTACCGGCATCCTTCTGATGTTTCATTATACGCCTTCCATTGAAAGGGCTTACTTTGACATGCAGGCCTTGGCCCTTATCTTCAATGGGAAGATTCTAAGAAACTTGCATCGATGGTCTGCCCATGGGATGGTTGTGACGGTCTTCCTGCACATGGTCAGGGTATTCTACACCCGATCGTACCGTTCGCCCCGGGAGTTCAACTGGGTCATTGGAATCGGCCTTCTCATCCTGACTCTGGCCCTCAGTTACACGGGCTACCTTCTCCCCTGGGACCAATTGGCCTATTGGGGAATCACGGTGGGGACGACCATTATGAGCTATACCCCATTCCTTGGAAGATCGATTCGCTTCTTTGTTCTGGGAGCGGATGAGGTGGGTCATGAGGCCTTGCTCCGGTTTTATGTGCTGCACTGCGTGGTGCTGCCCGCCATCGCCGGCCTTTTTATGGTGATCCACTTCTGGAGGGTGAGAAAAGACGGAGGGATATCGGGACCCCTCTAAAGGAGAAAATTCTAAATTCGAAGCACGAAATTCGAAACAAATATGGATGGTCAAGATACAAATGATCTCATCAAAAGAAGGTTTTGAATTTTGAGATTTGAATTTCGAGTTTGTTTCGGATTTCGATATTCGAAATTCGGATTTTCCCTGTAGGGGCGTACTGTGCTGTACGCCTTCCAGTCGAAAGAGGGATGAAGATGGAGAAAAACGATCAGCCGGTTTTCGTTAAGGACCCCAATAAGACCTATGGTCTGATGGAGGTTGTTGAAGGCACTTCACCGATGGTAGCCAAAGCGCCCGAAGACACGGTGGAGACCCTCCCACATTACATCCTTCTTATGACCATCTGCTCGTTAACAGTTACCTTAGCTCTTTTAATGATCTCTCTCTTCTTCGATGCCCCTCTGGAGGACTTAGCAAATCCCCTGGTGACTCCCAACCCTGGCAAAGCCCCCTGGTACTTTACGGGAATTCAGGAGTTGATCCATTATACCAGTAAACCCGTGATCCCTGCGATTATTATCCCTCTGCTGATTGTCTTCTGGCTTGTCTTGATCCCTTATATTGACAAAGAACCCCGAACCCGATTCACTTCCGTTTTGAACCGGATCTTCATCGGCGGAGAGAAACGACGGATACTGCTCTTCCTTTTCACCTGTTTTGTTTTTGGGGCGCTGATCTTCACGATCATCGGCTCTCTTTTAAGAGGTGAAAACTGGAGCTTTGTCCTTCCATGGAAATAAGAACCCCCCACACCAGCCCCAGAGGGGAGAGGGCGAGGATGAGGGGAAATCTCGTATGGATGGGGAATGCGGAAACGATATGGACGCCAAACCACAACTGGACAAAAAAACGATTTCCCGAAGAAGATTGATGACCTATGCCTGGATTGCAGCCGGCGCGGTTGTCCTGGGCGAACTGGTCGGTGGTACGTTTGCCTTTCTCTGGCCGAGGCGCAAAGCGACGAAAGGTGAAACGGTTTTCATCGCCGGGAAAGTGAGCGAGTTTAAAGTGGACCAGGTCGTCCTCTTCCGAAGGGAAAAAGCTTTCGTTGTTAGAACGGAAACAGGGTTCCTGGCTTTGTCGGCAGTATGCACCCACCTCCACTGCGTTGTAAACTGGAATGAGAAACTGAGGAGATTCGAATGCCCCTGCCACGGGGCTAAATTCAATGAAAAGGGTGAGGTGCTTGAAGGCCCTCCCCCGCGGCCATTAGACCTTTACAGAGTTCAGATTGTTGAGGGGAAGCTGGTGATTGACTTTGCCAGTCCAATGGAAAGGAAAGGGTTTGATCCTTCTCAGGTAATCAAGGCTTAAGGGACCCATGGGAAAAAAAATCTTCATATCGATGATCTTGACTGTTGCTATTGCTACCTTTCTGACCACGTATTGGCTGCTGGAGCCTCATCGCGTCAGAGTGGAATTTGAGAAAATGCAGTCCGAGGCGGCTGTGAAAGGAAAACAGCTCTATCTCGTCCACTGCTCCCGGTGCCACGGAGAGAATGGAAGCCCTCAGAAAAGGATTAGAGCGATCAACTCAAAAAATTACCTTAAAGCTGTGGACGATGCTGTCCTCTCTAAGATTGTCGAGCGAGGAATTCCCCGTACAGGGATGGTTGCCCTCGGGGAAAAAGAGGGAGGGCCCTTGAATGCGGAGCAAATGAATGATTTGGTGGCCTATATCCGAAGCTGGGAAAAAACAGCACCCACCCTGGCAGAAGAACCACCCGCCAAGGAACGGCCCGGCTTCACTCAGGAAGAAGTGGCTTATGTGGGCTCCGCAACCTGTATCGGATGCCACGAGGGGATGAACAAGGACCATATCGATACGTGGAAAAAGTCAACTATGGCCACAAAGGCCTTCTCCCTTATACGAAACGAAAAGGACAAAACGAAATGCATCCCCTGTCATGCGACGGGATATGATTCAGAAAAGAAAACCTACGCCGAAGAGAATGTGGGGTGCGAAGCCTGCCATGGTCCCGGAGAGAAGTACCAGGAGATGATGGGAGGGGCGGATGCCCTGGAAGGTGGAAGGATAGCGAGAGAGAATGCCCTGAAATCGTGCACCCGCTGCCATCATCCCCATCTCGGGAAGGACGAACACATCGCCCTCGCAAGAAAAGGAGAACTCACCTACCCGTAGCCTCTCCACGGCTTCCAGGGTCAGTATTTTGTGTCAGTTTCAGCATGGATCCTATTCCGATTGCAACGGAGGTCCTTCCACAAGCTTCTGACCAGGTTCATTGACACTTCTCTCCTGCGAGGACCAGAGGCTGAAGATCTCGTTTAAGATCTCTTTCTTCTTTTTGAGCATCTCCTGTTTCGACCTGCATCGAAGCGTGCCCGCAGCCGCTCCCGGATGGCCGTCCCCGATATTGAGAGTTCGCATGATCTCGCCGATGTTCCTGGCATTGGGCTCCTTGTTTGCATTGATCGAAAGCGACATGGAGAAGCCGAGATGGTTGCTCTTCACTCCCTGGTTCATCAGGTTATAAACCTCGAGGACGGCCAGGGCATCCGTATGGATGAGGAAGGCCAGGTTCTTGATGAGATGGGGTCTTCGCTGGAACTGGGTGAGATCGATGACAACCACTTCTCGTCTTTGATCCCGGTCAAGAAAGAAAGAGGAATCCTTGATCATTCGAAGTATCCTCCCCTCATCCTCCCGATAGTGATTCAATCGCTTCAGAACAAAGGCAAGGCCCGACACCTCTTCGATAGACCGGTCCCGCAACTGTTGAACCAGATTCCTCATGTAAGCAGCCTGATCCTCCGTTGACAGAAAACGGGACTTTAGCGTCAGGTCGATGACCTTCCCGGGAGTCTCTTTTCTCCAGTCCTCGATCGAGGAATAGGCGAAGCTGTCGATGATGTCGGCTTCCTCTACAGCCCCGGAAAAATGGGGGGGGAGTTCTGTCCCATCCGAGAAATACTCGTAGATCACCCGGCTGCAGCTCGGTTTCCGATCGAATCGCCCTGGGATTGACTTCGGATCGATCTTCCGGTATTCGAGCTCCTGGAGATTTCCTTCGTGATGGTCAAACCAGAGCCCGCATTCAAGGGGATAAGGGAGATCACAGACCACATCCTTCTCCGTGATGCTGAGCTGCGATTTGGCAATGGTCAGGGGACCTGCGAAGAGAATTCGATCGATTTTCAACGCATGCGTGCAGATCGAAGCACTGACAATGCCATCGAAGTCGTTGTGGGTGACGATCTTCTCGTACCGCTTCTCTTCGGAACCGTTCTTCGAGGGTGGTGTCAAGAATTCATCCATACAAATATCCTAACAGAGATATGAGACCGGGTCAAAGGGAGAACGGGTTGACAAAACCCTTCGGCTCCATTAAAATGAAATTGAAATTCAATTTCAAAATGGAGGCTCCGATGAAAACCGATTTTTTCAAGTCCCTGGTCGCACGGGGTGGCCTGAAGTACACCCGGCAGCGGGAGGAGATTCTCCATGTTTTCTTGAACTCCCCCGGCCATAGAAACGTGGGAGAGATCTATGCCCAGGTCGTCAAAGCGAATCCAAAGATTGGCTACGCAACCGTCTACCGAACCCTGAAGCTCCTGACCCGGCTCGGGCTGGCAACGGAACGCAGGTTTGACGACGGAGAAACCCGGTATGAGCGGGTCCCCGAGGGAAAACACCACGATCATCTCATCTGCCTTGGATGTGGAAAGATCATTGAATTCGAGGATAGCGCCCTCGAAGCTCTCCAGAACGGGATTGCAGAGCGTCACCGCTTTCACGTCTTTCACCACCGCATGGAGCTTTACGGCCAGTGCCAGGGATGCAGCAAAAAGAAAAAACCTCTGGCTCACCACGGAGACACAGAGGTCACAGAGAAAGCCTGAAAGGAAGCGTTTTAGTCAGGATAGAACAATGGAATGTAGCACAAAAGTAACCGGACAACCCGGTTCCTCCGATCCGAAAGTGATTCTCATCGGAAACCCCAACGTGGGGAAGTCGGTCATCTTTAACTTTCTCACCGGTAAGTACGTCACCGTCTCCAATTATCCGGGAACCACTGTCGAAGTGGCCTCCGGGACGTTGTCCGTGCAAGGCAAGAGGTTCCAGGTGATCGACACGCCAGGGATCAACTCTCTCATCCCCATGTCTGAGGATGAGAAGGTCACGCGCGACATCCTTCTCAGCGAACCTTATAAATCCCTCGTACAGGTGGTGGACACGAAAAATATCCGCCGAGGTCTTCTCATCTCCCTTCAGCTCCTGGAGATGGGGCTTTCCTTCACCCTCGTATTGAACATGTGGGACGAGGCAAAAAGCAGGGGGATGGACATTCACACCCAGACGTTGTCGAAAAACCTTGGGGTCCCCATCCTCAAGACCGTAGCGACGAGACGAAAGGGTCTCGAGAAAATTCAGGATCATCTGAGGAATCCATCCTCCATCGAGACCCCGATCCCCTATCCGGAGTCTATCGAGGCTGCTGTTTCGCGGATCTTGCCACTCCTTCCTCATGCCCCGATTTCGAAGCGTTCTCTGGCATTGATGCTCCTCGCCGGAGACGAGAGCCTCGCTGAATGGCTGCACCAGAATCTGTCTGATGAGACAATTCAAAAGATTGAGACGATCCAGCAGGAGATTCAGGCCCATTTCGCTGAGCCCGTGGGATACCTGATCAACCAGGCCCGGCTCCGAAAAGTGGACGAACTGGTATCCCAGGTGATGCGATCAAAGGGGGAAGCGCCTAAAACTTTTGCGAGCCTCCTCGGAAATCTTTCGATTCACCCCTTCTGGGGGGTCCCCATTCTCTTTTTCGTCCTATGGATCACCTATGAGTTCGTAGGGGTTCTCGGCGCCCAGGTGAGCGTCAAATTTCTCGAGGAGACCCTTTTCGATAAGTGGCTTCTTCCCCCCGTTAGGAACCTCATCCAGTGGGCTGTCCCCATCCGGTTGCTTCAGGAATTTCTTGTCGGCCCTTATGGTATTTTTACCATGGCCCTCACCTATGCTATCGCCATCGTCTTCCCGATTGTGGGATGTTTCTTTCTGATCTTTGGACTCATGGAGGACTCCGGATACCTGCCCAGGCTGGCCGTGATGAGCAATCAGATCTTTAAGAAGATGGGGCTGAATGGAAAGGCTGTCCTGCCCATGGTCCTGGGGCTCGGATGCGACACCATGGCGACCATGACGACAAGGATTCTCGAGACAGAGAAGGACCGAACCATCGTCACCTTTCTTCTCGCCCTCGGTGTCCCCTGCTCTGCTCAACTGGGGGTCATCCTCGGCATGTTTGCAGGCCTTCCAGCGGTCTACATCGCGATCTGGGTCGGCTTGATCTGCACCCTCCTCGTAGCGGTGGGATATTTAGCCTCTCGGGTAATTCCCGGGGAGAGCTCCGATTTCATTCTCGAGATTCCTCCTTTGAGGATCCCGCAGATTTCAAACATCGTCATCAAGACTCTGGCCCGGATTGAATGGTATCTGAAAGAAGCGGTTCCCCTCTTCATCCTCGGAACTGCCTTTCTTTTCGTCCTCCACGAGACGAACGTGTTGACCCTCCTGGAACGGGCAGCCACGCCTCTCATCGTTCATCTTCTTGGGCTTCCTGCAAAAACCACGGAAGCCTTCATCATCGGGTTCCTCCGGAGGGACTATGGCGCTGCAGGCCTTTTCATGCTGTCAAAGCAGGGGCTCCTCAGTCCCCACCAGATTTTGGTAAGTCTTGTGACGATCACCCTATTTATCCCCTGCATTGCCCAGTTTTTCATGATGATCAAGGAAAGGGGACTGAAAAAAGCGATCTGGATATCGCTCGCGGTCTTTCCGATTGCCTTCGGCACCGGCGGAATGCTCAATTTCGTCCTGAATTGGCTGGGAATTTGATTGTTCACCGCAAAGGCAAAGACTGCTGGAATATTGGAATGATGGAATACTGGAATAGTGGGGAAAAGCAAAGAGCAAAGAACAAGAAAGTGGAATAACGGGAAAAACGAAAACCACAAAACCCTTCGTCTTTTCCTGTTCTTCTGCTTTCACAATATTGATGACCTCGTAAGAAGTTAGAAAATTGTCATTGCGAGCGGAGCGAAGCAATCTCACCATTTTGAACCTCTTTATTTTATTAGATTGCTTCGTCGCCCCACTCCTCGCAATGACAGGTCCGGAACTTCTTACGATTTTATCAATATTCCAAAATTCCATTATTCCAGCTAACTTTGTGATCTTTGTGTCTCTGTGGTGAATAAAAGGTGTGTGAGATGAAAACTGAATCGTATCAATGTCCGCTCTGCGGGAAGCACTTTTCCGAAGAGGAGATGAAATGCCACTCCGGGTGCCTCCTCTCGAAGAACTGCAACCTCCTCTGTTGTCCCAATTGCGGATATTCCTTCAAGGAACGATCCGCCATTGTCGATTTCGTGAAATCCATCTGGAAAGGAAAGGACAAGACATGAATAAGGAGCCTGAGAAGATAAGAGGTCCTCATCGTCGAATGCGGAGGAAGGGGAGTGAATATGAGGAGGACAGGGTTGACGAACTCCTGGAGTTGATCTGGACTTTGAGAGAAAAAGGGGTGTTAGATATGGACCGGCTTCTTGAGACGACCCAGGATATCGAGGCGAATTCGATTCTCCGCCAGATGATCAGAGATGGGCTTTTTCAAATAGACGGAAAACAGATGGTTCTCAAAGAGCGCGGAGAGGAGAAGGCCAGGGAGATCATCCGCCGTCACCGGTTGACTGAACGGCTCCTGTCTGAGATTTTTGAGCTGTCCGAGGAGGAGGTCGAAGGGGAAGCCTGCAAACTGGAGCATATCCTGAGCCCGGGCGTGACGGATAGTGTCTGCACCTTTCTCGGGCACCCGCCCACCTGTATCCATGGGAAACCCATTCCCAGAGGAGAATGTTGTTCCCGCTTCAAAAAGGAGATGAAACCCCTTGTCATTCCGCTTGAAGAATTGGGATTGAGCGAAAAGGGCCGAATTGTCTTCATCACTCCCAAATCGCATCAGAGGCTCGATCGCCTGAGCAACCTCGGAATCGTCCCGGGAAGTATTCTGAGGATGCATCAAAAGAATCCTTCTTACGTGTTACAGACCGGCGAAACCACCCTCGCCCTGGACCGGGACATTGTAAAAGACATTTATGTCAAGAGAGTGACAGACTGAATGAGTTGAGGATATTCCATTCCTTCGGAAACAGGTATTCGTACTTTCCCCCGGATTCTGGATTTCTGATTTTAAGGGGAGCCGAATCCCCCTATTGCTCCCCTCCAATCAAACCGCTATAATGTGATGTGAAGAAGGGCCAGTGATGGAATTTGTCTCCGATGTCCGTGCCAATTATGTCCTACAGCCTCGTAAATCTACCGTCTTTCATGGAGACGCTGGTCTCATTTTGCGTCAGCTCCCGGATGACTTTTTTCGCTGCTGTGTGACCTCCCCGCCCTACTGGGGACTACGCGATTATGCGGCGAAATGACAGATTGGCGCCGAAGAAAACCTGACGACTACCCGTGAAAGGAAACGAAGGGCGACCGCAGTGGGTCGCCCCTACGAAATCCCTCCTGGCCTCCCTTTGACAAAGGGAGGAGCAGCCAAGGAAGGCCGAGAATAGGGTGATCATTTCGAGGTTTCAGTTTTGAGCTTTCATTTTGGACGATTGAGGTTTGAATTCTGATGATACGGTGTTCTCAGTCTCTCCCGGAGGTGGGTGAACCTCTGTTGGGGTTTGTCATTGCGAATCGCAATACCGAGGGCTTTCCTCGTTCCTATCAGGACGACCAGCTTTCTCGCCCGGGTGATGCCGGTGTAGATCAGGTTCCTCTGGAGGAGAAGATAGTGCTGTGTCGAAACGGGCAGGATGACTGCCGGGTACTCACTTCCCTGGGACTTGTGAACGGAGACCGCGTAGGCCAGAACCACTTCATCCAGGTCGGAGTAATCATAGGTGAGAAGTTTTCCATCAAAATCGATCACCATCTGACGATCTTCCTCACGAATACTTGAAATCCATCCGATATCTCCGTTAAAGACCTCCTTATCGTAATTGTTCGTGATCTGCATCACTTTATCGCCTATCTTGAAGGTACGAAGACCTATGGGGATGGCCGGCGGGTCAGGATTGAGTCTCTTCTGCAATTCGACGTTTAAGTTCATCGCTCCGATCGTTCCCCGGTGCATCGGAGTGAGGACCTGAATATCCCTGATCGGGTGGAATCCAAACCTCTGAGGAATTCTCTCGCTTGCGTACGTCAGAATCCTCTCCAGGATCTTTTCCGGGTCCTCCTCTTCGATGAAATAAAAGTCGACCATCTCCTGATCGTCTGCGTTCTTGAGCAAAGGAAGCTCTCCTTCGTTCATCCGGTGCGCATTGACGATGATCAAGCTCTTCTGGGCCTGGCGAAAGATTTCGGTCAGACGGATCACCGTGAATGAGCCCGATTCGATCACCTCTTTCAGGACATTGCCCGGTCCGACGGAGGGGAGCTGGTCCACATCTCCGACCAGGATCAGATGGGCATGAGGCGAAATAGCCTTGAGAAGGTGAGACATCAACACGGTATCTACCATGGAGGCTTCGTCAATAATGATCGCGTCCCCTTCCAGGGGATCGTCCTGGTCCCTCTTAAACCTCCCCTCCCTGGGCGAGTATTCAAGAAGGCGATGGATCGTCCGGGCCTCCCAGCCCGTAGCCTCGCTCATCCGTTTGGCTGCTCTTCCCGTGGGTGCACCGAGAAGAACCCTCAGGCTCATCTGCTGGAATATCTTCAACACCGCCGTAATGATCGTGGTCTTTCCTGTGCCCGGGCCACCGGTGATGACGAGAACCTTTGACCTTGCTGCCAGCCCGACCGCCTCCCTCTGCCTCTCGGCGAGCTTAATGCCCAGCCTTCCCTCAACCCACTCAACAGCCCTTTCAGGATCGATTGTCCGGATGCTTGAGGGGGATTCGGCAAGGCCTTTCAATCGCTCGGCAACCCCCGTTTCCGCAAGATACAAGGGAGTGAGATAGACCGCCCGCTGATTTCCATTGTTCCCTATTTCTTCAATATAGATCTCCCTCTTCTGAGAAAGCTCCGAGATGGCCTTGATCACGAGATCCTCATCAACCTTCAAGACCTCTTTTGCCCTTCTCACCAGGTCGCTTTCGGGATAGTAGACATGTCCCTCTTCGGTCAACCCATTTAATACATAGAGGAGGCCTGCCTTCGCCCGGACGAGAGAGTTCGGATCCATCCCCATGTTCTGGGCGATCCTGTCTGCCGTGAGAAAACCAATACCGTAAATATCCTCTGCCAGGCGGTAGGGATTCTCTTTAACCACCGGGATGGACCGGTTGCCATAGTGTTTGTAGATCTTGGCAGAGTAAGTGGCGCTCACCCCATGGCCCTGGAGGAAGATCATAATCTCCTTGACTTCCTTCTGCTCCTCCCAGGCCTTCGTGATCATCTCGATCCGTTTGGGACCGATGCCCTCCACTTCGGAAAGCCTCTTCGGAGTCTTTTCGATCGCATCGAGGGTCTCCAGTCCAAAGGCCTGAACGATGCGATCCGCCATCACGGGACCGATGCCTTTGATCAATCCTGATCCGAGATATTTCCTGATGCCATTGACGGTGGCCGGGACGATCACAGTGAATTTCTCGACCTGGAACTGCTCTCCGAACCTCTTGTTCTGCACCCATTTCCCGGTAAGCTTCAAAGATTCTCCTGGATTGATTCCAGCCAGATTTCCGACGATGGTCGTAATCTCCCTCTTCTCCCTCTCCTGGAGCTTGGCGACGACAAATCCGCTCTCCTCACTGGAGTAGGTAATCCTCTCGAGAATCCCTTCGACAATCGACATAAGAGCAAACCCAAAAGAATGGTCTCACCGCAGAGCTTGCTATATTGTAGAAAGTAGTTAAGCCAAAAGTAAAAGGCTATACTCTTTCTTGCGGTTTCCGCTAAATCGCAAGCTGGTTAAAAAACCAGGGAAAGGAGTATAGCCATGAATAGAGTTAAA